>Ga0194119_10003750_pt1 | contig 24123 bp, 28 predicted proteins | sample TA2MahC100mmetaG_FD_148620 | JGI IMG/M metagenome (GOLD analysis project Ga0194119, IMG submission 148620) | Freshwater microbial communities from Lake Tanganyika, Tanzania - TA2015018 Mahale Deep Cast 100m | ecosystem: Environmental > Aquatic > Freshwater > Lake | place: Tanzania: Lake...
GCTGTAGAATGCTTCAACGCGCTTTATCGTCTCATTATTCGTGTCGAGCGCTAACTTGACAACAGATGTAAGGGAGTTGGCTATCACCGCCCCCTCACTACTTTTCATGTCACCGGCCTCTTTAGGCGCGCTTAAGGGGGATGCCGACGTCTCATTTCGCTGTTGCGAAGACGCTGGCGACGTCTCAAGAAGAGTCGGAGGCTTGCCCGCTTCTTTCGCCTCGCAAGAGGCGGCGAACGATAGAACACAAGTTGCCATGCCCAAGAAGAGCCAATGAAAAAGACATTTTAGCAAAAACTTAGGCATGGCAGCTTGCCTTCTAATGAGGGACATAAATTGCTCTTTCTCGGAGCCGTGCACAAGAGTGGATTCGCTTTAACTGTCGATTCGCTTTAACCCTCGGCGCCGCCTACATCCAGGGCGCAGCACCGCCGATCGAGGCGCGCAGCTCTATTTCATTTTCGCCGCAATGTTCTGCAAGAACGTCCCGCGCCGGGGCTTCGCGTCGGCATAAGGGGCTGATTTCGCCTCCTTAAGCCGATGTTCACCGCGACATGGTGAATCCTTGCTGAAGCGGAAGCCCGCCAATGCGTAGGGTAGAGGTGCGTCTTGGGCTATTTGTCGCCGCCGCCAATGCCGGCGCCAGTCGTCGTCTATAAAGATGTCGGCGGTCTCGTCAGTGATTATGAGGCGATAACCGAACGCTATCGCCGCGAGAACCGCGAAGTCAGGCTGCATGAATGCCGGTCGGCCTGCACGCTGGCGCTGAGCCTGCCGAACGTCTGCGTCTATCCGGACGCGAAGGTCAAATTTCATCAGGCCTACAACGCCATCAACAGAGAGACCGACCTCGGCGTCTCGTCGCAGCTGTTCGCCTCCTACCCTGCCGCCGTGCAGGCGCGTCTTGGCCGTCTCACCCGGGAATATCGCGTGCTGACGGGAACGGAGCTGATCGCTCTCGGCATGCGCAATTGCGAGAGCGGCCCGACGATGATCGCCGGCCGCAAGCAGCTGACGCCTCCGACCAGGGTCGCCAGCGCACAGCCGGATGGGTCGGGCGTGAGCCTCGCCTCATTTGGCGACGTCGCACATAAGGTGCAGTCAGCCGTCGCGACCGCCCTCTCCAGCACGGGAGGCCAAACGACCGCTCCGATCCGCGTCGCCGTCGCCGACCGGGAGCAGATCGAGGCGAACACGCTTCCAGAGGCTGCGCCGCTCCCGCCCCGCAGACCGCCATCGGAGGCTTTCCTGGCCCAGAATGCGGGGCCGATGAGCGCGGCCTATCTACAGCTCATCAGCGGCGCGCAGCCGATCCTTGGTCAGCAATTTATGCGAACCGTGGCCACGAACTAAGCCGCTAAGCTAGAGCACTTTTTCGCCACGATGTTACCCTAGCGTCGCAATGGGTGGGAAATCAGGCCCCTAGCGGCCGCGATGGGCGAAGCGCGTCTTAACGGCGCATTTCACATTTGATTTTCTGCCGGTCATCGCGCCGTCGGCGCATGGCGCGCATGGGGCCAAATGGTCTCGAAGATTTATTGGTTCCGGGCGGCGCCGATCATGGCGCGCTTCAAGCGAGACGGGAAGCGACCTATTGACGACGCCTCGCTCCAGCGCGCGCCTGATCTACGCTCCGCTTTCTAAGGTCCTCGGACTCGTCGTCCTTTGTCTGACGACGCTCGCGCCGAAAATCACTGAAACGGCGGTCGCCAACGGCGACACAAGAACCATCCATCTCTACCACGCCCACACGCATGAATCGATTTCGGCGACCTATCTCGTCAACGGGCAATATGACAGCAACGTCCTGCAGCAACTGAACTGGTTCCTGCGCGACTGGCGCCGCGACGAGCCGACCAATATGGACCCGCGCCTGTTTGACGTCGTGTGGGAAGCATACCGTTCCGCGGGCGTTGGCGATCAGGTCGTCAATGTCGTCTCCGCCTATCGCTCTCCCGAAACGAACGCCATGCTGCGCGCCCGTTCGCGCGCCGTCGCCAAATATTCACAGCACATGCTCGGCAAGGCGATGGACACCACCATGCCCGGGCTTCCCATGTCCCAGGTTCGCGAGATCGGCATGCGGATGCAGCGTGGCGGCGTTGGCTATTACCCCAATGCCGGCACGCCCTTTGTCCATCTCGACGTCGGCAATGTGCGTCATTGGCCGCGCATGAGCTACGACGAGCTCGTGCGGCTTTTCCCTGACGGGAAAACCGTGCATCTGCCGACCAACAACCAACCGCTCGCGCGCTATGAAGAGGCGCGCGCGGAGATCGAAGCCCGCGGCGACGGCGCTTATGTCGTCGCGCCGAGGCGCACGTTTGGCGGGTTCTTCGCCATGCTATTTGGCGGCGGCGGCGGCGGCGAGGAAGATGACGCCGAGGTCACGACGCCGGCGCCGGGCGCGCGCAAGCAATGGGCGGCGCTCGCGCCGCGGGCGACGCGAGGGGCGAACGGCGAAACCGACGAAGAAAGCGCCGCTTCCGCCTCAGCCGACGCCAATCGTTATAGGGCGCCCGAGATCGCGCGGGCCGAGGCCGATCTGCCGCGGGGCGAAACTACCCTTTCAGCGCCGGGAGCAGAGCCGCCCGATCAGGAGTCTTCATCTACCAAGCCGCCCACCGTCCGGGCGCCGCTTCCGCCTCAGCGTCCGGCTTCGCTCCCGGGCTTTACGGATAGGCAGATCGCCTATGACAGAGCCACCACTCTTGCAGCTGTCGAGCGGTCGAGCGAACTGCAAAACGCAAGCGAACTTCAGGAGAGCGAAAGCCCCGAGGCCACGCCCCATCGTTCCGCGCGGGGATCGGCGCCCCTTCCCCCGTCTCGGCCGGCGACCTTCGACGTCAAGGCGACGAGCGCCATAGCTCGCTTGGTCAAATCGACCAAAAGCGAGGCAAGAAGGTCAAAAACAGTCCGCGAAGATTCACTCGCCTACGCGCCTGAGCCAAAGGCGCGGGAGCAATCAGACGCAGGCGAGGAAAGCGTGCAGAGGAATCCAAAAGTCGCCGACCAGCCGGCGAAAGCGGCCCTCATTGCGCCCACCGGCCTTCGCTCAGCCGCTCGGGCGCGCGTGCGCAGCCAAGCCGCTCCGGAAGCCGTGGAAGAGATTGCGAAGTCCCCGGTCCACTAGATGCGTCAGACGCGGTCGCCTATCTCGCCTTTGAAAGCTCGACCCTTCTACTAAAAATTTACGGCAGCAAAGTAACCGCATTTATCGCCGCGACACCGATCAGAATAGCAGCGCGCACTGCAAAGTAGAGCGTGCCGGCAATAGCGATAATTTTGACGAAGGTATAACCATCAGGATCAAACATGGCCTTAAATCCATTCCAGCAAAGCTGAACCTCTCGCAAGATTCAGTCTTCCAGAGTGACTAACCTCCGACTTGCAAAGAATGTTCCTGCGGGCAAGCCCAAGCCGCCCAAGCCGCCGGCCGTTCCGCCGCGGCGTTGCAGCTCTGAAATCGAGTGCGGCGTTTGAAAGGGGTTCAGGCAAATGCGGCGTCGAGGGACTTCGCGGCTTCGATCAGCGACCGAACCGAAGCGACGGATTTCTCGAACATCGCCCGCTCGACGTCATCGAGCTTGATCTCCATCACCCTCTCAACGCCATTCGCGCCGATGACGACCGGAACCCCGACGTAAAGCCCATTCACGCCATATTGGCCGGTGAGATAGGCGGCGCAGGGCATCACCCTGCGCTTGTCCTTAAGGTAGCTCTCGGCCATGGCGATCGCCGCGGTCGCCGGCGCATAATATGCGGAGCCGGTCTTAAGAAGGCCGACGATCTCGCCCCCGCCCTTACGCGTGCGCTCGACGATCGCGTCGATTCGCGCCTGAGTGGTCCATCCCATAGCGACAATGTCCGGCAGCGGCACGCCCGCCACGCTCGAATAACGCACCGACGGAACCATGTCGTCGCCATGACCGCCCAGAACGAAGGCGCTGACGTCTTCGACCGAGACATTGAGCTCCTCGGCGAGAAAATAACGGAAGCGCGAAGAATCGAGCATGCCCGCCATGCCGACGATGCGATGCGTCGGCAAGCCTGAAGCCTTCTGCAGCGCCCAGACCATAACGTCGAGCGGATTGGTGATGCAGATGACGAAGGCGTTCGGCGCATATTGCTTAACGCCAGCGCCGACTTTGGCGATGACCCCGAGATTGATGGACAAAAGATCGTCGCGGCTCATGCCCGGCTGACGTGGAACGCCCGCCGTGACGATGACGACATCCGCGCCTTCGATCGCCGAATAGTCCGAGCCGCCAGAAAGTTTAGCGTCGAAGCCCGCGACGGGAGACGATTGGGCGATGTCGAGCGCCTTGCCCTGAGGCACGCCGTCGACGATGTCGAAAAGAACGATGTCGCCTAATTCTTTAAGGCCGGCGAGATGGGCAAGCGTTCCACCGATATTGCCGGCGCCGATCAAAGCGATTTTTTTTCGCGACATAATCAAACTCGTTCTTTGCTTCTCAAGAATTGCTAGCGCGCTTTTGCGGCGGGGGGAAGACTTCTCGGCGCGTGTCCTAACCAGAGTCTGACCGCGCCACGCTTTCCCCGCCCGCCTCCAGAGCCGAGGCGCCGCCGAAGCGCGCTAATGTCGCAGGGATTGCGGCCGCCGGCGGAGTTGCTTACCTGCAAAGCTCGAGGGGGAGCGCGAGAGCGCCAGCGGAAGGTCGATACATGAGGAGAGAATTTTCGACGCCCATATGGGCAATCGCGATTGCTGTGGGCGGCCTGCTAGGATCAACCGCGGCTCAAGCGGCGGACCCGGACGAGGCGGAGCTCCTAAATCATTTTGAGAAGGTCGACGTCTGGCATTTTCCGGTCGACTATACGGTCCGCTACAACAACCAGGACGTCATCGTCACCCGCGAGATGGTGGCGCAGCCCGCCCCTCAGGGCGCGCTTTGTTACATCCGCTTCGATCTCATTAAGGGTGACGGCGACTATGGCTACGGCTTTAAGCCGGGCGGCCCGCGCGACGCCCATTGGGGTGTAAATGTGCTGAAAAGGGGCACGGTGCTCGACCAGCTGGCCTCGCGACTGAAAATGGACGTCATCTATTTTTACGTGGAGGGTCCGAAATCCGAGGCGGCCAAAGCCGTTTGCGCGCGTAAGCAGGACGCGCCGACAGCCGCGGCCGGCAACGCCTATAAGGGACCCTGGTCCGATCTCGTGACGAAGTCGCGGCTGATCCACGGGTGGCCGGCGGCGCCGGCGCCATAGCTTAAGAGGGGAAATCGAGCACAGGCATTGCGTGGCGCTGGACAGCCGCGAGCGGTTTTGTTATTCGCACCGCTCGTTCGAAACAGCGTCGCGCTCGCCCGCGCGCTCGACGGACGGGCGCATAGCTCAGTTGGTAGAGCAGCTGACTCTTAATCAGCGGGTCCAAGGTTCGAGCCCTTGTGCGCCCACCAATCACCGATCAATGGCCCCTGTGGTCTTCTGATGAAGTGACTGTCCGATCGCGGGCACGAAAATGAAGCTTCGGACGTTCTTTTCAATCTTCTTCCTGTTGCTCGTCGCATTAGCAGGCGGCAACTTAGCGCTCGGCATACTTCTCGAAAAAGCGCAGCAAGAGCTGGAGACGTCGCATCGCGAATTGCAGTCTTTGACCACGCTTGCCGAGGATTTGGTTTTTTCCTCCCAGTGGCAGACGCGCTTTGCGAGAGGCTACATTTCCAACAATGATCCGAAAAGGGTTGATTGGTACAACATTATCGAAGCCATTCTGAATGGCGAAGTCGCGCGGCCCAAAGACTATAATTTTGGCTATTGGGATCTCGTGAATGGCGGAATCATTTCGCCGCCTGAATGGAGAAGCGACGGCGCAGTTTCCATTGAAGATCGCTTCTTGAGCCAAAATATCACCGCGCAAGAACTGAATAAGTTGAAGGAAGCGCGCAGCTTCTTGGAGAAAGTGGTCGGCATCGAACGGGCCGCAATGCATGCGGTCGACGGTGAATTCGACGACGGCGCCGGAACCTTCTCCCGCAAGGGCAAGCCGGATCGCGCTCTTGCGACAAAACTGCTGTTCAGCGACGAATATCGCAAGCTTAACGCAGATTTGGCGCTGAAGGTCTCTCAGATGCAGGAATTGATTCGGCAGAGATATGCGGCGCAGATTTCACAACAACAAGCGTTCGCCCGCCTTTTATTTACGTTCAACACCTACATCAGTATCGGCTTATTCGGACTGGTCATTTTGTCTCTCATCTTCTTGCGCAATCGCTTCGCGGTTCGATCGTCGCAGCTCATGAAGGTCGTTCACGATATCGGCTCCGGGAACCTGACTGCGCGCATTCCTGTTTCCGGGAAGGATGAGATCAGCGAGTTGGCGACGACGATCAACGCGATGGCGAAAGATCTGAACATCGCATTCGACAAACTCGAAAATAAGATAAAGCTCTCTGGCGAGGCGTTGGCGGATCTGGAGATCGAACGCTCTCGTTCGGAAAAGCTGCTTCACAACATTCTCCCCGCCGCCATCGCCCAACGACTGCGCGGGGGCGAAGAAACCATCGCGGAAGTTTTCCCGGAAGTGACTGTCTTTTTCTCCGACATCGTCGGATTTACGGAGCTCTCGGCGAAACTGGGACCGCACGAGACGGTCAATATGCTCAACGCCATATTCGAAAAATTCGATGAGCTTGTCGAAAAGCACGGCGTCGAAAAAATAAAAACGATCGGCGACAGCTACATGGTCGTCGGCGGGGTCCCCACCAGAGACCCGCTGCATTGTCAGCACATCGCAGACTTCGCTTTGGAGGCCCAAAGCTTCGTAGACAATTTCGCGAAAGAGGTTCCGTACCCACTCAGGATGAGGATGGGCGTGCACACCGGAACCGTCGCCGCCGGCGTCGTCGGTAGAAAACGGTTTTCCTACGATCTATGGGGCGACGTCGTTAACGTCGCCAGCCGCTTTGAATCGACCTGTCAGCCCGACAAGATCCACGTGTCCGAAGCGGTCAAGGTGCGCCTCAACGACGATTACGTATTCTTGGACGAGGGAACCGTCGAATTGAAGGGCAAAGAGGCGATGCGGTCCTTTTTTCTGATTGGAAAGAAGACGCAAATGCCGGGAATTTTGGACTTTAAGTCTTCTAGACCGGCCGCCTTCCAAAGCGGCTCATGACCGGCGCTCGATCCTTCCCGTCTCGCGCTATTGGCCCTTAGCCGCTGCGAATAATAAACTAACATTCGGGCTTGCCGGGTGATTTTGGCCTATCATCAGGCTCGACGCAGCCGCAAACAGCCGGAGCTACCTATGCAGCGCGTGACAATAACCATCGACGAAGAGCTGATGAGCGCGCTCGACCAATATATGGAGACGGGCGGCCATCGAAACCGTTCCGAGGCGGTGCGCGATCTCGTTCGCGCAGGACTGCTGAAAACGCCCGAAACCGATGACAGCGCCCGCGCCTGCGTCGCGGCGCTCGTCTATGTCTATGACCACGAGACGCGACAGCTCTCGAAGCGATTGATGCATGATCATCATTCTCACGCCGACATGTCGATCGCCACGCTCCATGTGCACTTGGATGAGGCGACCTGTCTCGAAGTGTCTTTGCTCAAGGGCCAGAAGTCGGAAGTCGAACATTTCGCCGGCCATGTGATTGGCGAGCGCGGAGTCCGATATGGGCAACTCGTCGTCGTGCCGGCGGATGTCGAGCAGGCCGAAGCGCCCCATATCCATCGCCATCCGACAAGCCGTCACACGCATCAATCGAATTAGAGCGGGCCGGCTGAACCTTCGCGCGTGTGCGTAAGTCCCGGCGGTCGCTAGCCTCGCTCACCCGGCCTTGCGCTGCTTTACATAGCTGCGCAGCACGGCGTTGATGCGCCGCTGATAGCCGGGGCCTTGCGCCTTGAAATAGTCGATCAGGTCTTGATCGAGGCGGATCGAGATCGCCTGTTTTTTTGGCGGGACAACGACTTCTGCCTTGCTCCAGTCGATCGGCTCGAATTCGGCCCAATCGGAATCGCTCGCGACAGCGGCGTCGATTTCCGCGTCGATCATTTCTCGCTTCTTTGTCACCCGGTGCGCCATCGCTTCATGATGTGTCGCCGATGCGATCTTTGTAGATTTCACGCTCATACTTTCTCGCCATCCTGGCCGAGATGATCCGAATACGGCCGTTTCGTTCGGTGTAGATCACGGCGACGATGCGGCCCTGAGCGTTGCCGAGAGCCATCCAGCGCATCTCTTCGGAGCGGTCTGACCGAATTCGCAGGTAGGGTTCTTCGAAGAGACTGACAACTTCTTCAAAAGAGATCCCATGCTTCAAAAAGTTCGTATGATTCTTTCTCGAATCCCAGTCGAATTCGGCTGACAAGATAGGTGCTCCTTGATGCTTTTCATGCGACTCCCTTTTTCTCTGATTAGCCCCGTAAGCTGGTTCTTCCGCCAGATGAAATTCAATTGTATATACACTTGGGGCGATGTCAACGACACTTTCTTGGCGGATGTGGATGGCGCAAGATCCCAGGCTCGCCAGACCATTCTTGCTATAAGGTACCACCGTTTCGGTTGAGTGCACGGCAAAGTATGCGCTTTTCGCCTTCCTTCCTCGATGAGATTCGGGCGCGCGTGCCCGTCTCGGAGGTCGTGCGCCAGAAGGTGAAACTCAGGAAAGAAGGCAAGGAGTGGCGGGGCCTCTCGCCCTTTAACGCCGAGAAAACCCCTTCCTTTTACGTCAACGACCAGAAGATGCGCTGGTTCGACTTCTCCGCGGGCAAGAACGGCAACATCTTCGATTTCGTCATGGAGACCGAGGGACTCTCCTTCCCTGAGGCGGTTGAGAGATTGGCGGCGCTCGCCGGCCTGCCGCTGCCTGTCGAGACGAAGGAGCAGCAAGAGCAGGATCGGCGGCGCGCGACGCTTGGCGAGGCGCTGGAGGCGGCGGCGGTCTTTTTCGAAAAGCAGCTCGCCGGCGCGGCGGGACGCGAGGCGCGCGCCTATCTCGACCGTAGACAGATTTCCTCGTCCGCACGCGAAAAATTCCGTTTGGGCTTTGCGCCGCCCGAACGCCATGCGCTGCGCGATTATCTCGCCGCCAAAGGCGCAGGCGTCGAAACGATGATCGAGGCGGGCCTTCTCGTCCATGGCGAAGAGATTGCTGTTCCCTACGATCGGTTCCGCAATCGGATCATGTTTCCGATCTGCGACCGCGCGGGTCGGGTCATCGCCTTCGGCGGACGCGCCCTAGAGGCGGATGCGCAGGCCAAATATCTCAACTCCCCGGAGACGCCGCTCTTTCACAAGGGCGCGACCCTTTACAATCTGCATAACGCCCGCAAGGCCGCGCATGACGCCGGAACAGTGATCGCGGTCGAGGGCTATGTCGACGTCATTGCGCTGAACGCGGCCGGCTTCCCCAACGCGGTCGCCCCGCTCGGCACTGCGCTGACCGCCGAACAATGCGCCCTGCTCTGGCGCCTCGCCGAGGAGCCGATCCTCTGCTTCGACGGCGACAAGGCAGGATTGAAAGCAGCCCTTCGCGCCGTGGATACGGCGCTGCCGCTGATTGGGCCCGGCCGTTCGTTGCGATTCGTGCTCCTGCCAGACGGCCAGGATCCCGACGAACTGCTGCGCTCCGCCGGGCCGGAGGCTCTCGCTGAAGCTCTGAACCGGCCATTGCCACTCGTCGATCTTTTATGGATGCGCGAGACCGACGGGGCGGCGCTCGATACGCCCGAGCGGCGCGCCGCGCTAGAACGGCGGCTGCGCGAAATTGTCGGCCATATCGGCGACGACGACCTGCGGCGCCACTACCTCCAAGAGTTCGCCCAGCGGCTGGACAGCCTTTTCGGACGCGATCGGCGCAACCAATTTCGAGGCCCCAATGGCGCGCATCGCGGCGCGGGCGGACGCAGACGCGCGACTAACGACGGGCCCCTCGCCATTGGCGCGGGGCTGGCGAATTCGCCGCTGTTTCGAGGGGTCAAGGCCGGGATTGCGCCCCGAGAGGCGCTTATCTTATTGATCCTGATCAATCATCCTGATCTGATCGACTCCCGCGTCGAAGATCTGGCGACCCTCGATCTCGATTCCGGCGACATGCGCGCCTTGCGTGACGCGCTTTTACGATTCGCGGAGCGCAGCGAATCGGATAAGGCTCAGCTTCGCCCGTTTCTGGCGTCGCTCGGGCTTGAGCGGACGGTCGCCCGGCTTGAGGCGATGGCCGCCCACTCGACGTTGTGGAGCGTGCGCCCCGAGGCCGCCGCCGCTGACGCCGGCGAAAGCCTGCGACAGGCTTTCGTCTTGCATCGCAGATCGTTGGCGTTAAATAGAGAGTTGCGCGCGGTGCAAGCGCTGCTGGCCGACAACCCCAACGAGCGGGATTATGCGCGGCTGAAGGATATTCAGACCCAGTTGTCGGCGCTAGATGGCGCAGAAGCAGCGGTGGAAGGATATGGAGCGCTTTCCGGCCGGCCGTCGCGCAATTTGTGAATTCGCATGGGTTAGCGCCGTGACGAAGAGGGGACGGAGAACGCGCCGCTAGGGGGCGGGGCGAGGTTTTTTTGCGGTCGGTCGGGCCCTTCGCCTGGTCGCCGCGCCGCAGCTTGGAGAGGGGCGGCCTCTCAGGCTTATTTTGAGAAAACTAGCGCCTTGCCTGGTTCGGGGAGCCGATCCGGAGCGAGGCGCTTGGAGCTTATGGATGGCGAAAAAAGACGAAGATAAGGTCGAGAACGAAACTGCAGCGACAACGGAAACCTCCGACGGGCCGCTTCTCGATCTCAATGACGCCGCCGTCAAGCGGATGATAAAGCTCGCCAAAAAGCGCGGCTTTGTCACCTATGCCGAACTGAACGCCGTTCTGCCGTCCGAGGAAGTGTCATCGGACCAGATCGAGGACGTCTACGCAATGCTCTCGGAAATGGGCATCACGGTCTCGGAAGGCGACGATCCCGACGACGTCGAGGAGGAACAGGCCACGGAAGAGGAAGAGTCGGAAGGCGGCGAACTCGTCGAAAGTCCGCGCGCAACCGCGGTGACGACGCGCACGTCGGAGCCCGCCGACCGCACCGATGACCCTGTGCGCATGTATCTGCGCGAGATGGGCTCGGTCGAGCTTCTATCGCGCGAGGGCGAGATCGCCATCGCCAAGCGGATCGAGGCTGGGCGCGAGGCGATGATCGCCGGGCTCTGCGAAAGCCCGCTCACCTTCCAGGCGATCATCATCTGGCGCGAGGAATTGGAAGCGGGCAAGGTCCTGCTGCGCGACATCATCGATCTCGAAGCGACCTACGCCGGCCCAGAGGGCAAGGCGGCGAAGAGCGCAGAGCCCTCCCCTGCCGCTGACATGGCGCCGTCGACGGCGCCGCGCACGCCGCCTGCCGGTCTGGAGGAGGAAGTCCCGCCCGCCGAAGAGACGTTCGAGGAAGAAGACGACATGGAAAATTCCGTGTCGCTCTCAGCGATGGAATTGGAACTCAAGCCCAAAGTCCTCGAAACTTTCGCCCGCATCGCCGACGCCTACAAGAAGCTGCGCCGGCTTCAGGATCAGAACGTCGAAAACAAGCTCAAGAACGAAACTCTGACGCCCGCGCAGGAGCGAAAATATAAGACGCTGAAGAAAGAGATTGTCGCCGACGTCAAATCGCTTTCTCTGAACCAGAACCGCATCGAAGCGCTGGTCGAGCAGCTTTACGACATCAACAAGCGGCTCATCGGCTATGAGACGAAACTGCTGCGGCTCGCCGACAGCCATGGCGTGATGCGCGAAGACTTCATCGACAAATTCCACGGCTCCGAACTTGACCCCAAATGGGTGATGCGCGTCGCCAAGCTCGGCTCCAAGGGCTGGAAGGAATTCGTCGCCCGCGACAAGGACCGCATCAAGGATTTGCGCGCCGACATTCACGCGCTTGCGACCGAAACGGGATTGGAGATCTCCGAGTTCCGCAAGATCGTGCATATGGTGCAGAAGGGCGAGCGCGAAGCCCGGCAGGCCAAGAAGGAGATGGTCGAGGCGAATCTGCGTCTCGTGATCTCCATCGCCAAGAAATACACCAACCGCGGTCTGCAGTTCCTCGACCTCATTCAGGAAGGCAACATCGGCCTGATGAAGGCGGTCGATAAATTCGAATATCGCCGCGGCTATAAATTCTCGACCTATGCGACCTGGTGGATTCGCCAGGCGATCACCCGCTCGATCGCCGATCAGGCGCGCACGATCCGCATCCCCGTGCATATGATCGAGACGATCAACAAGATCGTGCGCACCTCGCGCCAGATGCTGCATGAAATCGGACGCGAGCCGACACCGGAAGAACTCTCCGAGAAGCTCGCCATGCCGCTCGAGAAGGTGCGCAAGGTTCTCAAAATCGCTAAGGAGCCGATCTCGCTTGAGACGCCGATCGGCGACGAGGAAGATTCGCATCTCGGCGATTTCATCGAGGACAAGAACGCGGTGCTGCCGATCGAGGCGGCGATCCAATCGAATCTGCGCGAGACCACGACGCGCGTGTTGTCTTCGCTGACGCCGCGCGAGGAGCGCGTGCTGCGCATGCGTTTCGGCATCGGCATGAACACCGACCATACGCTCGAAGAAGTCGGCCAGCAGTTCTCGGTGACGCGCGAGCGCATCCGCCAGATCGAGGCGAAGGCGCTGCGCAAGCTGAAACATCCGAGCCGGAGCCGGAAGCTGCGGAGCTTCTTGGATAATTGACGCGACGCGCGGAGAATCGATTTACGCCTCGACATATTCCGCGACGGCGCTGGGGACCGGCACGGGCAGCCCATCGGCTTCAAGCCCTTCAATGTGGAATCGGATCGCTTCACGCAGCTCCCGTTCGACTTCGGGAACTGATGCGCCCGTCGCGATGCAACCCGGCAAATCAGGCACATAGGCCGAATAATTGTCGCCCGCCTTTTCGATCACGACCGCATAACGCATCAGGGCTTCTCCTTGAGGCCTGCCTGTTTCTGAATACTGTTCGGCGTCCCTGGCGAAATATCGTTCAAGATGGAACCCCGGTTGAGCATTTCGAGCGTGTCATTCCCGGCAGGCCGAAGGCCTGATCGGGAATCCAGGGCAGCTTCCAGGATGTTTGTTGCGGTTCTGGCTTCCCGATCGCGCTTCGCGCGTCGGGAATGACATTCGGGCGGTCCAATATTTTTCATCACACTATATTGTCATCCTGCTCAATCCGCGAATTTTTCTTCGTATCCGGCATCGTCGCATAGACGATGAGCGAAATGAAAATCGCGGCGCTGGCATAATAGAAGAACCAGCTCTCATGGCCATGCGCCTTAAACCAGAGCGCCACATATTCCGCCGAGCCGCCAAAGAGCGACACTGTCGCCGCATAAGGCAAAGCGACGCCCGTGACTCGGATGGCTGCAGGAAAAAGCTCCGCCTTCACCACGGCGTTGATCGACGTATAGAGCGCAACGATCAGCCAGGCGCAGCAGATCAGCGCGAAGGCGGTCCATGCATCGCGCGCATTCTGTATCGCGGTCAGCAGCGGCACGGTTAGAGTGGTTCCGAACACGCCGAAAGCGATCAGCATTGGCCGGCGGCCGACGCGATCTGACAATGCGCCGTAGATCGGTTGAAGACAGAGCGCGAAGAGAAGCGAGCCCGCCGCAATCCAGGTCGTCTGACGGTCGCTCAAGCCCGCGGACAGTTTGAGAAACTTCTGCATGTAGGTCGTATAGACATAGAAGGCGATCGTGCCGCCGAGCGTCAGTCCAACGACTGTCGCGGTCTCCCGCTTATGCGAAAGGAGCGCGGCGAGCGAGCCGCGCTTGCGCTCGGCGCAGGATGCCTTGAAGGCTGGCGTCTCCGCAAGGTCGCGGCGCATGAAAAGCGCGACGACGGCGAGCAGCGCGCCAATAGCGAATGGGATGCGCCATCCCCAGTCGCGCAACGCCTGTGCATCGAGCGCGATATCTTGCAGGATCAGCAGCACGCAAAGCGCAAGCAATTGTCCGGCGATCATCGTCACATATTGGAAACTCGAATAGAAGCCGCGCCGCTCGGGATGCGCCATTTCGGCGAGATAGGTCGCGCTCGAACCATATTCGCCGCCAAGACTAACGCCCTGGATTAAGCGGGCGAAGAGCAACGTCGCCGGCGCGCCGACGCCGATCATCGCATAGGTGGGCGCGAGAGCGACGAGGAGCGACCCAAGGCACATCAGCATGACCGAGAGCATCAGCGCGAGACGGCGGCCGCGACCATCGCCGATGCGCCCGAAAATATAGGCGCCGATCGGCCGCATGAAGAAACCGAGCGCGAAGACGCCCGAGGCTGCCATCATCTGCGCGACAGGGTCGTCGCCCGGAAAAAACGAGTCGGCGAAATAAAGCGAGAAGGCCGAATAAACGTAGAAGTCATACCATTCGACGAGATTGCCGATCGAGCCGATCACAATGGCCCGCAGCCGCGCCGCTTCGGTCTTGAGATCGATCGCTGCGGCGTCGCGCATATGTCCTTCAGACCAATTGGCTGGCGATGTTCACCATGAGCGCGAGGATCGTGGTGTTGAAGAAAAAAGCGACAATGCCATGCGTCGCCACCAGCAGTCTTATTGGCGACGAGCAGGTTTCGACGTCAGCGGTCTGAAAGGCGACGCCGATGACGTAGGAAAAATAGAGGAAATCGATATATTGCGGCGTCTTGGTGTTGGGAAAGTGCAGCCCGCCTCTCGCCTCCGGCGGTTCGCCGGGATCGCTCTCCTCCTCAAAATAATATTCATGCGCATAATGAAATGCGAATGTCAGGTGCAGGAACAGCCAGGAATTCAGCACGGTGATGATGGTTAGCGCGACCGATGCGCCCTTCTCCCAACCTTCCATGCCCTTCACTGAACCCAGTTGAACGACGACTGCGCCGAAAGACGCGGTGGCGATCGCCGTCGTCAGCAACAGCATGACGAAGCGGCCTTCATCGAGATGTTGCGCCCGTTCGCGGATGGTCTCATGCGTCGCGCCGGCGACGGACATCGCCACGAGCGCCAAATAGCAGAGCGTAAAGGCGTTCCACCCGATGAGCGCGCGCGAGACGGGCTGCATCGCTTGTGGCAGAAGCGATCCGACTGCAAGGCCGAGCGCGACGCTGACGAAAAGTTGCGGCCGCGCGCGGATAATTCGAAAGGGCGCCAGGATTGGCGAGGCGCGCCGTCGAATGTTGGACAGTCCTTGTCGGCGCATGGCGTTGCGCCTCAATTTCGCCGTGCAGCGACGAAACGGGCGGCCTCAGCCAGAATGTCGGTCCCCTTGCCCAGTCCGGTTTCGCGCAACGCCGCCGTCGCTTCTTCGACAAGCGAGTCGCGTCTTTCCCGGGCGACGTCGAGACCAAGGAGACCGACAAGGGTCGCCTTGCCGCGCTCGGCGTCCTTGCCTGCGCGCTTTCCGAGCGCGGCGCTGTCGCCCTCCGCGTCGAGAATGTCGTCGGCGATTTGAAAGGCGGCGCCGAGCGCTTCTCCATAGCGCGTCAGCGCATGCGCTTGCTGCGCGGAGGCGGCGCCGAGGATCGCGCCGGCGTCGACCGCGAAGCGTAACAGGGCGCCGGTCTTCATCGCCTGCATCTGCAAAGTTTCTTCAAGCGACAGAGGCGTCGCCGCGGTTTCCGCGGCGAGATCGAGCGCCTGTCCGCCGACCATGCCGCCAAGCCCGGCCGCGCGCGCCAAGGCGAGCACCAAACCGGCGCGCACGCCCGCATCCGAATGCGTTTTGGGATCGGCGATGACGTCGAAAGCGTAGGTCAAGAGCCCATCGCCAGCGAGGATCGCCGTCGCTTCGTCGAACGCCTTATGAGTCGTCGGACGGCCGCGGCGCAGATCATCATCGTCCATCGCCGGCAAATCGTCATGGGCGAGCGAATAGCAATGGATCATTTCGAGCGCGCAGGCGGCGCGCAACGCCGCTTCGCCGATGACGCCGAAGAGCCGCGCGGATTCGATGACAAGAAAAGGCCGCAACCGTTTGCCGCCGCCAAGCGACGAATAGCGCATCGCCTCGAGAAGGCGCGTGGGACGCGCGATCTCGCCCGGGAGCGGCGCAGCCGAGAGCAGCGCGTCGAGCGCAGACTCGGTCGCCTCGGCGGCGGCGTCGAGACGACGGCGAAACTCCTCGGCGCGGGCGGTTGCATCCATGAGTGCGATATCCTTGAGACAAATGACAGTGGCTGCTAGCAAATTTACGCTCCCACCCCAAGCGGGAAGCACAAAATTCATGGCTAAAAATCGGCGAGTTTTGGTCTTTTCCGCAAACGCTGGCGCTCCAAGCTCGCCGCAATGTTGTATTTTTGCGACAGCCATGAGAGGCGCAGGTCTTTAATCTGCGCCCGACGCCAATGCGGCTTGCGGTTTTCCCCAAGCAGCCGTCGGCCGCGGCGTCATACAGAATTCGCGGCGCTCTCAACCGAGCTTGTCAGACGTTGCGTCGCCTGGATGCGAATATCGAGAAACATCCTTGAGGAGACACGCATGAAGAAGGTTCTGCTGCTGACGACCGTCTTAGCGGCGGCCGCGCCCCTTACGGCGTGCAATACGCCTGGCGAACGCGCCGCGGGCGGCGCCGTGATCGGCGGGTTAGGCGGCGCGGGCATCGGCGCGCTGGCTTCGGGCGGGCGCGCGGGCGGCACGCTGGCTGGAGCCGCCATCGGCGCGGCGAGCGGGGCCATCGTCGGAGCGGCGACCGCTCCGCCGCAGCGCTGCGCGAAGTGGGGCTGGGACTATGACGGCAACCGCGTCTGCGTCGCTTTCTACAATCAGTGATTGCAGATATCTTTTAAGAACCGCAGGCTTGTCGCCTGCGGTTTATTTTTTTGCCTTCGCTCATTGAGCGAGCTTCGCCAGCGCGCTTCTTGATCTTGGAGTAAAGACCGCTAATTTGAAGGGAGCGGCGCTGAGCGGAGAGAATCATGCCGGACGGCTTCACGAGACTGATGATTTTGGGCGCAATTGGATTTTTCCTTGGCGCGGCGATTGTGGGTTACTACGGCGGCTGAAGACTGCCGGCCGCGGAAGCTGCGAGTAAGGGGGGTCCCTCAGCACCGCGCGTAGGCGCTGAGGTTGCGCCGGATAGTCCTGAACTCTCGACTGTCCTCCGCACTGGCCGCCGCCGATGCCGATCACAATTCATATGGGCTGTAACGTTAGATTAACCATGTTAATCTAAGCGAGTGCGGTTTGACGCGCGACAGGAGAACAACCATGGCGATCAACATCAGGACCAAGCTCGGAGCCGCTTTGGCGATTGGAGTTCTCGCCGGCCTCTCGTCGGCGTTGCTTTCCCTGCTGCTTTTGGTTGTGGCGGGCTTCCTGATCGCCTGGGGCCAAAACCCGCAGGGCACGGAGGCCTTTTTCGAAAGCCTTCCCTTCGGCAATTACAGCTCGAAGGCCTTCTCTCGTTTGAGCGCGCTCCTTTCTGAGTAAGCGTCGCACACGGACCAGTCCGCGCGGCGTCCATTCAGAAACCAGCAAGCAGGCACAGAGTCCCGCATTAGATCCGCTCAGCTGAAAGCGCTTTCTTCGGGGCAGCAACAGATTCGGCTGGCGCCACAGACGCCGCACGATGCCCATGATGCTTTACTGCGCGCTCGGCTTCCCTACCGCGTCCTTGACGCACTTCTTCGTGAAGCTCGTCTTGGCGGCGCCCGCCAGCTTCTTGTCAGCCGCGGCGGCATCGCACGAAGCGATGGCCGCGTCTCTTTCGCACTTTTTCATGAAGCTGTTCAGCGCCGCGCCGTGGAGCTTCTTTTCGCTCGCCTGTGCCGCGCAGTCCGGAGCGGCCGCCGGCGTTTGAGCGAAAACAGCGCCGGAAAGCAAAACGCCGCCAGCGCAGATCGAAGCGGTCAAGATCCTTCTCAGCATGCTGTCCTCCTCAAGAGTGCGCGCTTCACCGCTAGTACAACCAAAGAAGCGCGACCAAAGAAGCCATCCCAAGAGCGTCGAACACGATGCCTTCCCAAGTCGGGCCGACCCACGTTCCCAGCGTGAGCAAGCCGACTCCAGCGACGAGAGATGCAAACGATGCCCCTATTCCAGGGCGGCTCGGGCGCTTAGCCATGACATCCTCTCCAATCTTGAAGATTGCCAAGATGAGATAGGCGGCCGCCCTGGTTCACTGTCGTAAATCCGCGAACTCCTCCGTCCTCAAATAAGCCCCGATCCTATTCGGAGAGAGACGGGCGCAAGCTTACGTAGAGAGACCTAGTGAGGCGACAAGCATTGGCGACTCTCTTGGCCAGAAAAAGCTCGTGGAGCATTCAGCGCCCGCGCCTTCAAAAAGAGGCGCCAGGAGTCAACATCGGAAGCGCGAGCGTTGGAAATAGTAGCGAAACACATGACCGCATGAGCCCTGTTAAGCTTCGTCTGGAGAGGGGCGTTCTTAGGCAAAGGAGCATCGCGATGCTTCGACGAATTGCTCTACTCGGCGCGCTGGCCGCTACAATCCTCATCCACGGAGAAGCTCTTGCTTGGGGGCACGGTGGCGGCTTCGGCGGCGTTCGCTTCGGCGGCTTTGGGGGCGGTCACTTCGGCGGTTGGGGCGGACGCGGCTGGGGCGGCGGATTTGGCCGCGCCGGTTGGGGCGGCCCCCGCTGGAGCTCTGGCGGCTGGGGTTACCGTCCCATCGTCTACGGCGCCTATGGCTACGGATGTTATCGCCCGCGCACCGTCTGGACTGGCTGGGGATGGACGCAGACTTGGGTGAACGTCTGCGGCTACCCAGGATCGGGCTACGCCAGCTGGGGTTGGTAGAAACGCCAAAAGTTGGCGCCCAATCGAAAAACGCCTCGCCAGTTCACTCCTGGTCGAGGCGTTCATTTCGAGCGGTAGGCCATCTTTTTGAACGATTGAGGCCAAGCAGTCTTAAGGCAGTTGTTGCGCGCGAGCACACATTGCTCGGAACCCCGCCGCCCAAACTCACGAATGATGGCGGTGATGATGGCGGTGATGATGATGAGGGACTTCACCAGCCGAGGTCGCTGTTGCGGGAGCCGGCGAGGGGCTGCCAGGCACAGCCGTGGTGCTCCCCGTCACTTTGTCCAACACGTCTGTAACTGACTTGCCCGCCTCGGCCCCCACGCGATTCACTCCAGCGCCAAGCGCTGAAATCGGATCTTCGGCCTTCGCTGCTTGAGCAATGAAAGCGGCCCCCAGCATTAGGCCAAATATCAACCCAACCTTCTTAAAGCGCACCATTTGAACCTCCCTACTTCTCTCTGCCAAAGGCGCCCCATTAATAGTTCGCAGCGGCCTCCGAGCCAATGCCTTGACCAAAATCTCTACGATTTCCCTCACCAATTTACCGCGCTGAAAGTCTGCGCACCCTTTCAAAAAGGAAACGGCAGATGCGCTCTCGCAGTCACAGATTTACCTATTGATGCTTGCAGTCGACTAACTTTCATCGCGACAGCCGGCGTTCGTCAGAGACAATGGATGAGTAGGCCGCCGCGCCAGACTCATGGCCCGGCGGCGCTCGTCAGCGCGAAGGCCGGCCGATCATGGGACGAGGAAGCAAACCAACCCATGGCGGCTATCTGGCGGCTAGACGTGTTCGCCAGCGCGGCAGATCGATCTAATTTATTGAAAAAACTGGTGCTGCAAGAGAGGATTGAACTCTCGACCTCTCCCTTACCAAGGGCCGGGGTCGCGCACGAAAGTTATTGATCTCGAAATAGAATACGGACTGCACGTCCGACGCTGCTCGAAATTTGCACAGGAACCGCGGTCACCGATCCTTCTTGGAGGCGCGCCCGCATGAGCCAACCTTGTCATCCTGCCACTCCGGCTCGGCCGCCCACGGCAATGCGGCGATGATCTCGGCATGGTGCTCGACGTTGAGATGCGCATAGCGCATCGCCATCGCCGGCGAACTCCAGCCGCCCAGCGTCATCAGGGCGAGGAGATTGCGTGTCGCCGCATAGGTCCAGGTCGCCCACGTGTGCCGACAACCATGCGGCGTGAACTTGTCTATTCCTGCGCGCCGACACGCCGCGCGAAAGCCGGTCTTGATCTGCCCGCCGTAATCTCGTCGCCGCACATAGGGCATGCCGTCGTTGCGACGAAACACCGCCCCCTCCCGGTGAGGGAGAGTCGAGAGCGCGGCGACGAGTCGCGGATGTAGCGGCACGCCGCGGCACTCCTTGTTTTTTGTATCGACAAACTGCACCTCGCGGCGACCGAGGTCGACGTAACGCCAATCGAGATACAGCGCCTCCGACAAGCGGGCGCCGGTGCCGAAAAGGAACATGACGAGAGGCTTAAGATGCGGGGCGCAGGCCGCGATCAACCGCTCGGCCTCCTCAGGCTTGAGCCAGCGAATTCGCCCCTTCGGCACCGAGGGCGAACGAATGATGCGCGCTTCGCACAAGCCGCGCTCAGCGGCGTGTCTGATTATGGCGCGGACGACGGCATAGACCTGCCGCACCCGCGTCGCAGCTTTCGCTTTGGGGTAGAGCGTTGCCGCGGCGCGGTCGACCGCCATCTGGTCGATTGCCGAGAGCGCCGTCGTTCCCCAAAGGTCGATCAACGGCCCAACAAACCGGCGCTCGCCGCCATTCTCCATGTAGATCACGGCGGCTTGAACGAAGGTGGCGACTACCTTCTTCCCGAAGATCGTCTGGTCGAGGAGCTCTTTTTCGCGTTGGATGCGAATGGCCTCCGCCGCTGATCTTTCAGAAGTTCCTGTGCTTTCATTAACAAGGAGGCCGCGGACGGTTCCGCGGATGTAGAGGTTGTCGGTGCCTTTGCGTTTGACGACTCGGAGGGACATTGGAGTTCTCCATAGAGTTGCGCGATGTCCGCCGCCGTCATGAGTCTACGCCTGCCGACTCGGCCCCCGATAGGGTGTGTTCGGAGGAGGTCGCTGAGCTTCCTTCGGCTGATCCGAAGGATCGCCGCAACCTCATTCAATGTGTAGAACCGCAGCTCGCTATCGATCGACATGGGACTTCGCTTCGCTTGCGGGCGACAACGGCGAACCGGAAGACGTTCGACGGTTTGCGCCCGTGCGGATAGGGGTAACCGCGAAATCGCTATTCCCAAGCGCGAGCGCCTGGCGCCGCGAAAAAATCCCGTTTGATCCCGCTTAGGGCGGGTATTTTTTCGAAAATTCTGCCGGATTTTCGAAAATTTGACTCCGGAACCTGAACGGCGACAGAATTGCCTCGTTTAAGGCACGGCGTTCTTCCGGAGCATTGCGATGACCACGTTCGACGTGGCCCGACGAATTTCGGTGCTCATAAGCTTCTTGAAGCAGGAGTTGCAGCCGCCGGGTCGGTCGAAGCTCAGCGATACGAAACTGGCGGCGCTTCTCAACGCCGCGCAGGCGGACTCCGCCTTTCGGTTTACGCCTTCGAACGTCAATCAACTGCTGCATATGCGCATGCTGGAAAATGAAAAGCGCGTGGCGGCGGTGCTCGCTGCGTTGCAAGCCGTAATCGATACTCATACCAGTCATCGCATCGACGTTCAGACGGAATTGCCGGCATGGGTCGAGCGCCGTGGGGCACTGAAACTTCGCGAGGCGCTCCGCACCGCGCCGTCCGACCCATTGCTGGAGGGCGAGGTTCTTGCCGAACGTGAGACGCATTTTACCGGCGCGTGGGTATTCTTCGTCGTGAGGTTATCGTCACGCGATAATTCCAAGGAAGTGATCGACACGTCGGTCTTGGTGTTGCGGCCAGCATCGGCCACCCAGATGTCGCTGACGATGATCACATCTCGTTGGATGTTCACCGGCGTCGCCTATGTGCTCGGCGGCCACGTCTATTTGCAGCTGCGCGAAAATGAAGGACGGATGGGCGCGTCGTTCATCATGCATGTGCCCCAAAAGGGAGGACGCAGATTTTCCGGTATTGGAGTCAGCAGGGAGCTTGCGGAAGACGTTCCAACGCCTCCCGTCTTCGGCTGCGTCTGCGCAGCCGAACGTATGCAACATCAATACTATGAAGACAAGAACGTTACAGCCGCGCTCGCGCGCGTGCATGAACTCGGCGACCGCGCCGAAACTGCTGATTTAATCGCGGTGCGTAACGCCTTATGCCACGCTGAAATCCAACCAGCATCAGTCCACATGCGATATCCGGTAATATTCGACTATTTGAAGCGGCACAGGATCAATGGAAAACCGGGCGTTCCGACGCCATTCCTCAATATGGCCTTTCCATAAAAGAGCCGACGGTTTCCCGCCGGCTCTGGCTTCATGATGTTCGACGCCACGGTTAGCGCCCGCGACGATCGGCGGTTCGCCGTTCGTCCCTAGAGCGCGGCTGTTGATGGCGCGCCGGTTGTTCGGGCTGCGGGTCATCGTCCTTCGGCTGACGCAGTACGATGCGCCCGTCGATGGGCAGCGCCTGCAAAACGACGTTGAAGCCGCCGCCGTCGGCGTGCGAGAACGCCGCGCCGATGGGTAGCCAAAAGTCCTCTTGGCCTTCGCGCCGGACCACCGTATAGGCGCGAAAAGCGGGTTGTGGATTGTTGCCCATGCTCATGATCCTTTTTGCTGTGCGCTGAGTCCGAGGGTTTCAGCGACGGCGTTACGGATGATCGTCAGCGCTTCGTCGAGCGAAGCGGCGCGCGCAGACGCGATTTCGCCATTGACGAATTGCAGCAACTCCTCGTCGAGGTATGTGCCTGCGAGAGAGACAGCGAGCCGTCCATCGCCCGTCGGCATGATTTCAATGGATACGAACTGAATGACTGGCGTGGGTGGCGGCTGCGCTGACGCGCACGTCTTGGTGTCAAACATCGTGTGTTCCTCCGTCCTGCATGACCGACATCCGAGAGAGATGCCGGTCAACAGGACGGAGCGCTCTTCAAAGCATACCCCCGCGCAGACGCGCTGCAAGCAAGGGCGTGATCATGCCGTTGCCGCGTCGACCACGCCCTGATTCGCCGAATCACTGGAACAGACCCGACCATGCGCCGGTCTCCAACGCTAAAGGAGGGACGCATGAAAAAGTATCTACTCATCCCCGCCGCCGCGCTGTTCATTCTCGCCGCGGCGCCTGCGCTCGGCGCCAATGACTCCTGGTCGCCGGCGGACTTTAGCCAATATGCGCCGGCGAACGCATATCAGGTCAGCAGTCACCATTCACCGCCATATTTTCTTGTCGTCGGGGCGGCCTTGTTCGTCATCCTGGTCGTAATCGTAGCGTCGGCGTCGAACTCATCAAATGATGCGCACCGCTTGCCTAAGGAACTTCAACCCAGGCACTCGGCCGAGCACTACGACCAAGAGGCGGCTCGCGTCCGCGCCTTTACTCGGCAGCTCCAGGCCGAAGCAGAACTCGCCGAAAGCAAACTGCGCGCAAGCGGATTAGACAAGCCCTCCACTGATCCGAAACCACGTGGCCGCAAGTAGAGAGGACTGAATCATGACCAAAGAGACACTCTTGCCCCCAATCGACGTGCTGCCGACCAAGGCGCACCACAAGGCATCGACGACTCTGGTGCCGGCGCGCACCGAACCAGGAGACGGCTTTTTCGAATCCGCCAAGAGCCGCGCCGAACGCGACGCGGAATCGTTCGGCGCGCTTACGCAGCGGACGCAGAGCGAAGCGGGACTGTTCGACGCCGAGCGCGAACTGATCGAGGTGTATGCACGTCGGCAGCGCGCGCTCGCCGCTCTTCATGAATTGCCCGAGATTCTTGCGAGCGAACGGGAGAGGCGGAGAGCGGAGCGCGCCGAGGAACTGCGGCAGGCGCAACACCGCTATGAGACGAAGGAGGTTGGACGTATGGCGGAGCTTGCGCAGGCCGAGGCCGTGCTCGTCGAGGCGAAGCAAGCGCTTCGAGCGCAACGCGAATATGGCTACACCACATTTCAGCTCGCCTGGAAAAAGAAGTACTGCGAGATGCTGGATGTGGAGCTCGGCGCCGCCGAACGACTCGCCATCCTGCGTCAGCATGACAAGGGGTTGGCGCAGGCGTTCACCGCGCCGCCGTCGCTTCGCGTCGACGCGCAGGACGCCGAGATCGACGAGACGCTGCATGCACGACGCTCAGAGCTTGCCGCCTCCGGTCTCGACACCGGCCGCATCGATTCGCTGCTCGAACGGCGCCGTTCGCGAAAATAGCGATGGGCGTCATCGATGAACGAGCCAAAGCTCGGCGCGCGGCGATCCAGGCGGAGCTGCGCGCCAAAACTCCGGG
>Ga0194119_10003751_pt1 | contig 24120 bp, 19 predicted proteins | sample TA2MahC100mmetaG_FD_148620 | JGI IMG/M metagenome (GOLD analysis project Ga0194119, IMG submission 148620) | Freshwater microbial communities from Lake Tanganyika, Tanzania - TA2015018 Mahale Deep Cast 100m | ecosystem: Environmental > Aquatic > Freshwater > Lake | place: Tanzania: Lake...
TTCACTTTCTGTATATCTTGGACCTTTAAACATGATTATTCTCCTTTGGGTTCACAATTACAATCTTCTGCGGGTGCAGCTTCTTCTTCTACGGGCGATTGCTCTACTGGTTCTGGCAATCCATTTAGTTTATCATAGCACAATCCATCAGCCTCACATATTGGGCGATTACACTCAGGCTTATCCTTATTTTCAGGATCCTGACATTCGTAGCGATAAGTGTCTGAACACCCAGTTAATAACAAAGCAGCGAACAAAAATAATACTGCTTTCATTTGATTACCTCTTTCCGTATCTTAAATACATCATTGCACCTGTGGTTTCGTCTTCAACAATAATTGGTGCATCTCTGTTATCTAGGGCATATTGTCGAATGTCTTCGCCGAGTGGACCAGCAACCATTGAACGCCAGTGTTGACCTTTGCGCCTTCCGAGAGTTGCTTTGTAATAATCATTACTCGGAACTGTAAACACTGCTCGCCCACCAAACATCTTTGGTGGTGGTCGGCGTAGTGGTTCAGGAGATAAAAGCATATCGCGACCTGCAATTCCTACATTTACTGCAGATTCCGCACCACTGATTCCTGCAGCACCCATTGAATTTGCTGGCGCATCCTCGTTCATCGACAACATTCTATCATATGCTGCAGCTGCCTTTTGTGCTTTGGCTTCTATCAAAATTTCTTCATTTAATTCATTAGCATCTGTATTTTTTACTAGTGAAAATTGAATAGTTTTTCTTGCACCAGAACCTTCATTTTCACTTGGAGAAGAATCTGTGTGTCCTTTTAGATAAAGAGTTTTAGATTTCTTTGCTTTATCGCGATAACCTTTTATAGTAAATCCAATTCCATCGCCACTCTTTATGTCATAATATTGAGAATCTTTTGCATTATCGCCAAGACCATATCCAATTTCACTTGTTCGACTACCGTCTTTCTTTGATTTGATTATATTGTGCCTCATAATTCTCATTGATCCTTCTAAACGTGCAGGTGTGTTGGTGAGAGTGGCAATTAATTGTCTTCTAAGTTCATGGACTTCTGGTTTATGGTCATGTCCAGAAGAAAAAATCTCTCCCATATGTCTTGTGAATGATTGTGTAACTGAACGTTTATGATGTTTTTTTCTTGATTCTTGTAGATCTCTATACACTTCAGCCAATCTTTTTCGGTGTGCTGAACTATAACCAGCTTTTTTTAATTCTGCTTCTTTTCTAATATATTCTTTATTTGGTCGACCTTTTGCATCAGTTGGTTTTATCTTCCCATCAGCAATTTCTTGTGCATAACGTGCATGTCTCAATCCATGTTGTGTTATTCTTCCTGATGCGCTAAATCCCCTTTCACCTAAAATAGATTTTAAAGCTGAAGCGTTTTTTTTGATTACTCTATGATGGTCTTTTTGCGCAGCATCTGATGCAGCCTCAGAATCAGAGAAAAACGATCCTTTTTTACCAGTGATTTTTTCATAAAATTCATCAACTTTTTTGGATATTTGTCCAAGTCCTGGAGAAAATGCTTTTGTTTCTCCGCCAGACTTTAAACTTACTCCAAAAAACCCACCACCTTCTTTTTTATGTCCATGTTGAACTACAATATCAGAATTATTTCCCTCTGCTGATGAATCTTTACCATTTGTTAATGTATGAATATCTTTTGCATTTGCAGTGAAATGAACTTTTTGAATGTCTTTGATTCCTTGTTCATTCATATGGGCGATAATGCTTTTTGCAGCATATTGAGCATGTGCAACATGTTCATCATAATCTTCTTGATTTAATTCAGAAGACAAATGATCATGCCATTCTTTTGCAGATTTATTACTTGATTCATCTCTAAATTGCTCCATATGAGCAATATTTGCAATATTAACTTTTTTGTTTTTAGTTCTTTCTAGATTTGAAATTGCTTCTAAAGCAGCTTTATGTGCTTCATCATGACCATTTTTCTTATTCGCTTGGTACACTTTCGCATAATGATTAATTAATCCACCAGTGAGAACCTCATGCATCTTACCAGCATTTGCTCTATTTAATCCCCATTCAGTATCTGCAGACTCTGATAGGAATTTAATCGTTTCAACAATATTTTTGAGTATTTGTGTACTGTATGACATTCAAAAGCCCTTAAATCTTCTCTAATATTTCAGCAATTTTTTCATCTAATGATATTTCTTTTGCAATGATGTCTCTGCCATTTATACCATAAACAGTATTTGGCATTGCAGAAGTATATGCAAGAAATGTTTTAAGAGCACTATAGTCTTTAGAATCAATTTTACAAAACATCATTCTAGTGCTCGCTTCTACTCCAAAAACGTTTTGAACTACAATAATATGATTTAATATTAATCGCTCTTTCAAAACACCTGTGATTCTATTCCGATGTAATAATCGTTTTATATATCGAAGCCTTTTAAAATCTTCATCAAACTCGCTATCAATACAGTTAGGTTTATCGTAACACTTTGCTGCAAATAATAATAAATTTTTTTCAGTCAAATTAACAAAAGACATATATCAATATTCGCCAGTATTACCTGAATCGTAGTCCATCTTTTTCTGATAATTTTTATTATAATCATTCATATCATCATCATAATCATCATCAATTTCTTTCGCATCATCCATATCATCTGAGTCCATCAATTGCTGTAATTCATCTTCATGTACAATCTGTGTATATGCATCTACTTGTGAATTTTTTTGTGTATTATATACAACATAAAGATATAGATCAGTTTCACCAAGAGTAAATACTAATTCATTTTCAAATTTTAAAAATTGTTTAGTTGCTTCTGGAGGCATCAACATGCCAAATCGCTCCAATGTTCCACGAAGTTGATTATAAAAAATAATTGAATTTTTATAAGGTGCATGTGTGAGGCGATCAAAATCAGCATTGATTGTTTCTTTGTTATTGTTTATCATGCTTGAGTCAACTTCAATATGCATTGAGTTGCCACGATCTTCATTTATAAATGTTTTAAAATTTAACATTCAATACTCCTTATACTTTATTACCAAGTTTAGGTTCCATATTTATTTTATTTTTTTCACTCTTTGCATCATTTTTATCTTCTTTTTTTCTAGCAGCAAGAACGCGACCAATAGCATTCATTGGTCCATTTTCTTGTAATTCTCTATTACTGAAATCAGTAAATTTATATATTGGAAATAAACCACGATATTGTCCCAATGTTCCTGGATCTAATATTTTTGGATCATCATCGATTGATGGAGTTATTAATGGTCTTTTTGGTTTAGTGTCGACTTTCGTTTTTACTTGTGTGACTGTTTTAATTTTTGGTGATGTTTCAGTTTTTGGTTGTAGATCTGGTTTTGCAGTTATTGTAGAATCAGCTCTACCAACAACAAGGTCTTGTCTGACTGTGGGTGAGGATTTTACTTCTGGTTTTGTTTCAGGTCGAACACCTGGCTTTACTGATGGTGGTATCACCACAGGAACATCTGTACGAACACCTGGTTTTACTGAAGGAACAACAGGTTGTGGTGCTACAGCTGGTGGAAGATCTATATAAGGCTCTCTTTCTGGTGCTCGTGATGGAAGATCAATTTTACCAGGCACAAGATTCTTTTGTCTAATTCTTTCCAATGCAGATGCAACAACATCATTTGCAGCTGAGCCAACAGATTGTGCTTTCTTAATCGCACCTGCAGCAACATCATCTGCTACATCTTTAACATATTTGCCTGCATCGCCTGTAAGACGTAGAGCGCGTGAGCCTAATGATAGTCCTGGCATATCGGCATTACTTTTCCAGAACTGATCATCTTTTACAATTGATCCAAGATTAGTTTCTTTTCCTGCTGCTCTGTTTTGTGCAGCCTGTAGACCAACAGCAACTGGGAGACTTACAGCATGAGAAATTAATTCATCACGAACTATACGACCAGCTGATGTTCCTTTATCTACGATGGCAGTTCCGAGATTGCCTAGACCTGTTTCTACATCCTTAGTTGACTTCATCAACTTATCGAATGCTGCGGAACCTGCTTGAGTCACTAATCTCCTAGCAACGTTTGCTGCACCACCACCAATTGCTAATAATTCTGGGAATACAGGTTGAATTGGCTTATCATAAATTCCCTTTTTCGCTGAGATTCGCTTGACGAGATCAGCATCAGATTCACCAGGATTGCGTTTTAGACCAGCTCTTGCAGCTGAGTCATCAATAATAGCCGAGTTGGCTAATTCATTCAACTGCTCTTTTTTTTTATATACCTTTGCTTCGTGCACGTAGTGACCTAGTTTCCGAAAATGTGCTGTCGCGCGAAACACGGCTTGATCTTCATCAGCTGCTTCAACTATAAAATTTGTTGTGCTTTGCCGACGACGAAGTGATACATGCTCATGCGAAGGATTGGAAGTTGTAAGTGTAACTACATGTTTCATTTATGATTTCCTATTATCGGCGCCATGGGAATACTTTTGATTCCGCAATCGTTTCTTCGTTCACAATATCACTGAGTTTTTCAGCAGCCGCCTCACCAGCTACATCACCGACTTTCGAAATGAGTTCATTCTTAACTTTCTTTCCGATTTGGGTTCTTCCTGCAGCTGCAGCAAGTCTTGGTAATGCATAACGAGCACCAGCAGCAACTAATGGCGCGATTTCATCTATTCTTCCTTTCATTTTCGCAGCAATCTTTTCTCTTCTGTTCTTGAGATATTCATCGCTTTCGTCTGAATCGCCATCATTGTCAACGTCTTCATCTTCACTACCAACTTCATCCATTTCTTCTGAAAGCAATCGACTGTAGATTGTTTCTGCAAGACGTAGTTCATATGATTCAGACTCAGACATGATTCTGAGGCGACCATATGTATCATAATAATATGGTGAATCTATATTATCTAGATATACGTCTGCAGTTACTGATTCGTATAATTGATTATTTAAAGTCACACCATATTCTGAGAAAAATGCACCAATACGAATCAAATGCTCCAAAACAGCATTTTGCATTTGTTTGTATCGATTGTAGTATGCCTTGTATTCGTTTCTTTCATCTTCAGTTGATGCAGCCGTTGGAGCTTTAATTACTCTTTTTTCTTGTGTTTTTTTATTTTTAACTGTAAATTGTACTTGCTGATCTAAATTTCCACCTGCTCGTTCTTTTGCATAATCGTCTCTCGAAGTAGTTTGGCCATCAATTGTAAAATTAACAGGCACTGGTGTACGACCTCGACCTGCAGGAGCGGTGGAACCACCACCAGCTTGTGCACCACCACCTTGTGCACCACCACCTTGTTCACCACCACCTTGTTCACCACCAGCTGATGTTTCATTACCACCAGTTAGTCGATCGGCGGCTGCGCCACCCACTTGTCCAACAAGCGATCCTACGGCTCCAGCTTTTGCACCATCCGAAAATTTTCCACCTGTTAATTTGCTGCCTATACCACCAAGTATTGCATCGCCTGCAACTTTTCCGATTCCTTGCCCAATAGGATTATTTCGAAAGAAATTACCAACATTTGAAAAAAATCCACTTGCTGCTGGTGATGTTTGTGTGCCACTTGCTGCTGGTGATGTTTGTGTGCCACTTGCTGCTTGTGGTGTTTGTGCATTACCTCTAAAAATATTACTGATACCAGTACCGATACGTTGTAAAATTCCAGGTCTCGTTCCTGATGTTGTGCCACCTGTTGCTGGTGTTGTGCCACGTGCGACAGCGTTTTGTTGTCCTCGTCGTCCTCCCCGTCGCGAACCTCGCGCACCAACGTTAGATCCTCTTTCTAATAGCAACGAATCAGCACCACGAAACTTCTCAATAGTTTCAAAAACAGCAATCGGTTCATTTACAAAAATCACACCATTGTCGATTTTAACGATCTTACCGTTTTCTTCGTAAATATCGACGACAATAGCATTCTCTGGAACTTCTTCAGTCTGTTCTAAATCTTCTTTCATTGTCTCAGATTTTGCTGCTGCGCGAGTCTTACGTTCTGCCATTCTGCGAAGGTTTTCTTCTTTTTCTTTTTTGGCTGCTTCTATGGCTTGAAACACTTCTATAGGTGGTTTTTCTAATTCGCTAGGCTCGTAGGTTGGTTGGTCCAAAAATGCGCTTGGAAATTTTTCTTTACCTGCTTTTCTACGGGTTTCAATTTCACCTCGAGTTAATTGAGGTGGGTTTTCGTAATACGCATATCGAGGAACCCAAATTCCACCAGAACCTTTCATTCCACCATACTTTTTGATAGCGGCGCGATTCTCAGGAGACATTCTCTTAAATTCTTCTTCTGATGGCACCCAGTGAGCCGGATATCCGATACGACCTTCAGAGGGGTCATCTTCTTCGAGAATCATCTGAGGTGCAGGCTCAGGACGAACCGCCACACGCTGCAATGGTGTCTTCTCAACTAAACTAGTTTTAATGAAGGAAGGCTCAAATCTTGATCGATCATACAGTGCATTTACTACTGCTTGGACTGTGGGATCAAGTTTGTTATTATCTTCGTTACTCATGTTTTTGTTCCTATTATTGATTGAATCAAATCATAATATATTATTTAGGTTATTGAAATTGTTAAACTCACTTATTTAAAATGTTCACTTTCACTCTACCATTCTCATCGTAAAAGAATGGTGAATTATTAAATTTATTGTTTAATTCATCGAGTGCAAAATTTTCCATCATAGCGGCATTAGGACCTGCTGCAGATCTGCGTGCGCGATCATCCTGGACATTTACAGGACTTGGTCTTGGTCTTGGTCTGATTGGTCGTTGTCTCTGTACAGGCGTTAGTCTTGGTCTACCTATGCCTATTGAAGGTGCAGGAGAAGGAGCAGGTGCTGGTGTTGGAGAAGGAGCACCACTTCCAGGTTTTGGTCTGATTGGTCGTTGTCTCTGTACAGGCGTTAGTCTTGGTCTACCTATGCCTATTCCAGGTCTTGGTCTGACTGGTCTTGTTCTGCCTATTATTCCAGGAGGTCGCGCTCCTATTGAAGGTTCTGGTGCAGGTTCTGGTTCAGGAGCAGGTTTTGGTGCAGGTGCAGGAGAAGGAGCAGGTGCTGGTGTTGGAGAAGGTGCAGGTGCAGGAGAAGGAGCAGGTGCTGGTGTTGGAGAAGGAGCACCACCTGTGCTCTGTGAAGGAGGAGCACCACCTTTGTTTTTCAATCTTTCTTGTTTAAATTTTTGATATGCTTTTTCTCTTGGATGATCAGCAGGATTTTGATATGCCCGCATATCGTACATAGTGTCTTTATCTTTTTCTCTGAATTCAGCACGAAGTTTACTATCTTCGTCGTCAACTTGACGCCCAGGCGTCAATTGACGCCCTGGTGGCGCCACCAGCCCTGGTGGCTCAGGCACCGAGCCCAGGTCGGCGGGCGAACGCACGGGACCTATCATATTCAGGCTCGAACGAGGCTTATTAGTCGAGCCACCAGTGGCGGGTGGTAAATCATCATCAAAGCGATATGTTTTTCCTGTGCGAAAGTCAATTGTTGTGCTTGGTCCTTTTCTTCCAGTGACTGGATCGAAGCGAATATCCATTGTAGAAACATACTGTTCTTCAAGAACACGAACTCGGAGCCGACCATTTTCATCATAATAGTATGGAGATTCATTAATGATCTCTTCAGCATACAGGTTTTGATTTATGTCTCTACTCATTTTCGTTCTCCATACAAAAATCTATTTGATGTGTTGGTTAAAAATCCTGCTGTTGCTGCAATCAGTGAATTGTCAGAAACCGAGTATGTTTCTTTTATATTGTTATTCATTATAGGATAAGTTTTTGGCCATGTGCTTGGATTTTTTGGATCAAAACCCTTTGGCCATGTTTTTGGATCGTTTACATCAATACCTGTGATATTTTTAAGTTCATCTGCAATAGGTTTTAAATCAACTCCTGTGGTGCTTTTCACAGCATCCATTGCAGTATTAATTCCTTGTTTTACTTGTTCATCATCATCTAAATCAACGCCTGTAGTTGTTTTTACTGCACCCTTAACTGTATCCTTAATCATTTTTATGGGATCAGGAAGAGGCATTGGCATTGCACTTTCATTAAAAGAATTTTTTTGTTTAGCACGTGCACGTGCAGTTGAGGCTTCAATCTCTGCATCACTTTGTGGCACGTAACCAGCTGGATATCCAGGCGTATCAGGAAGCATCGATTGTGGAACTAGTTCATTTTCAGAAGGATTATCTGTTGGTAGTGCCATTCTCTTTTTTGTAATTGCTTTTTCTGTTTTATCAACAATTTTATCACGCTTGATATCATCACCGAATCCTTTACCAGGAGGAATTACTGATTGATCTGGAAGCATTGATCTATTTGGTAGATCGTCTAATCTCATTTCTTCATCCATTTTTTCTTTACGTTCTGCACCAAGTTTGGCAGCAATTGCCATCTCACGACGTTTCTCTTTAGACTTACCTTTGAATTGAGGAGCATCTGAGTCTTGGAAATCTTTAATTACATCACCCATATCTGCTTTTTCTAAATCAAGTTTCTCACTAACATTTTGTGGAGCTCGACGAAGTGCTTCGATTCCTGTTGGCCATGTTATTGGTTTCTCACTAACATTTTGTGGAGCTCGACGAAGTGCTTCGATTCCTGTTGGCCATGTTATTGGTTTCTCACTAACATTTTGTGGAGCTCGACGAAGTGCTTCGATTCCTGTTGGCCATGTTATTGGTTTCTCACTAACATTTTGTGGAGCATGAAGATTCATATGCGCTTGACGAAGTGTTTCATGACTCATCTGTTTTTGACTCAATTCCATGGCAATCGCTGCTTTGCGAGCGCGATTGCGAGTGCTTCGATATAATGCAGGGTGTTTTCCTGGTGGCATTTCTGGACGTTGAGCATTTGGCTCAAATGGTGGTTCCTCATTGCTCATTTCATCGCCACTCATCTCTGCCTCTTCTTTCATATCTTTTTTCTTTAATCTCATCAAACTCTTTTGAAATTCGTCTGCCTTTTTTGGATCTTCTGCAGCAAGTTTCTTAAAGATTTTTAGATTATTCTTATCGACGTCAGATTGTGTTCCCATACGCCATTCTGCACGCCAGTTATATGGCTTGAGTTTCTTTTGGGCTTCATCAATCTGCTCGACTTCTTCTTTCATACTCTTTGGTTTTTTTCCAGCTTTTTTCATTGCAATGGCAATCGCAGCCTGCTGTGCTGGATTGGCTGCTTCATCCATCTCATCCATCTCATCCATTTCACCGCGCATATAATTTGCTGCAGTGATTATATAATCTTCAGCAAGAGTAATTTTGCTTTGAACCCACTCTGGTAAATTTGTATTGTCTTCAAGCATGTCATGAAGCATTTTGGAATTGTGCATAATGCTGCGAAGTTGTGACTTTGCCATATCGCCTTCGTAATCATATTCGCCTGAATCTTCATCATCATTCTCATCTGAATCTCTATTCATATTCTTAGATTTCATTGCTAATATTCTCATTGTCAGTGGCATTAATGTTCGTTGCATTGGACCCTCACATTCTCTTAAGTCTCTGTTTTCTGGTTGTAAATATTTTTTCATTTCATTTTCAATACTATTATCTGAATCATATGGCTTGACTGGTAATTTTTCTCTGTTATATTCATCTTTACGCTTTTGTATTGTTCCTTTCGCATAGTCGGATTGTTCGGGAGGACCATCGCCTAGTGTTGGAATATCGATTCCATAAAATGGCTCAGTGTCTATAATGATGGCTGTATCATTAGGATCTAGACCAGTATCTAGATCTAAACCATACATTCGTCTTAGTTCTTCAGTAGATTTTTCTTTTCGACTTTTTTCTCGTTCCTTTAATTTAGGATCGTTTAGAAGTACATCATTTTCATAGTCTTTCCAGAATGCGGTATTCGTAACCGTGTTTGCAAAATTTCGTACCATTGCGGCGCCAGGCATATCTTGCATATCTTTTTCTATTTGATCATCTCTCGCCTTTTGTGCTTCTTCTTTAGTTTCATATTTGGTGCCACGAAAGGAAAATTTTCCATCTTCAGTCTTAGTAATTTCGTACGAATTTTCTTTTTTAGTTTCTTCAAATAAACTTCCAAGACCACCACTTTTGAGATATTCTCCACCTTGCGCAGCATCTCTTGCGGCTCTAATAAGATCTGCATTTGTTTCGCGACCGCCACCCATTCCTTCTCCACTTTCGCGGCGGCGGTCGCCCATGGCACGAACACGATTAGAAGAGACTTTTAATTGGTTACGTTTTTCTGCAGCCTGACGAATGGCTGCAAGTCTTTGTTTTAGTTGTTTTGCTTGTGTAACTTTTTTAAGGCTAGTGGTTGCTGCTGCAGCAGATCTTCCAAAGTGTTCTGGATAATTTAACTGAAACCACGGTTTTCTTTCTGGGAAAGAACGAAAATAGTTCTCTCTTCCTGCAGAGGACATTTTTATAACAGCTGGTGCACCTTTTTGCCAACCTTCCATCTTTAATCCTCTAGATTTTCCTGTATTATTACTTTTAAATCTGTCGTTCCACGTTTAATTCGGTGGTAAGTATATGCTGGAATAACATATTCTTGTCCGACGCTGAGGATCTGCGGGAGCTGATTTTCAAATTGGATTTCCCAATTATCTCCTTCAAGAACCTCTACGATTCTATCATTATAATCCCTATGCCATACAAGCTCTTCGCTTAGAATATCCTTTGAAAATGTGCGCAGGAATACTCCATTATTTAGGTTTTTTTGAATGTATGGACGATTATCTACCACCATTGTTGTCCCGTATTACTGAAAAATCTTGGCCAACGGCATGCCCAATAAGATGCACTAGTGCGATCCTTATTTCCATAACAATTATGTCTTGCGATGAATGATTTAACTCTTGCTGGTTCATTTAAACGCTTTCTCATGCCTGATTGACTAAAATTAACTTTTATTACGTTACCTTTTTCGTTTTTTACATAAACCGCACCACCTCCGCGTGAACGGAATGGTTTGCCGATTCCCTTTCCTTTCGTGGGATCACTTTCTTCAAAAATTTCAACCTCTTCATTTTTTGCTGACTGTATCTGCTTGCGTGTGGGTGCACCTTTCTCTCCTGGTTTACGCATGCGTTCGCCTGATCCACGTTTAATTCGTTCTCGTTTTGCGCGAATATTTGCCCATAATCCAGGACCTGCCTCGAGAATTTGCTCCTCCTCAATTTGATCACAATCACCACAGCAATTTGGTGTGCCGCAATTTGTATGATTTAAATTAAGTTCATCAGCAGTTTCAAAAGGAAAATCTAGTAATACTGCTTCACCATTGTATTCACCAATTTCACCGATATCACTTTCCAAAAGGTCCTGCTCAGATTCATCTCTTGGTTCATATAGTCCTTCTGCATATAATCGTTTTGCTTCTAGAATCATTGCGAAGAACATGTCTGAACCTGGTCTGAAGATATTCTCTATCAATGAGATATTATTATCGTTATGATAGTCAACAGCTTCAGAAAGTGTAGGCTTTTCCTTCTGTTGAGTTTGTGCTCTTAGATTTTTTAAGTCTCTTCCAAGTAACGCTGCATCAATACCAGCTGAGATGGTTGTTCCAGCTAAAGGAAAAAGACCCGCAACACCTGACAATCCTTCACCAGCTGCACCAAGATAATCACGTGATCTTAAACGATCAGCAACACCAGCACCAGTGGCAGCGAGACCAAAGCCCACTGGAAGTTTTCTAGCAGCTGCTTTTGATAAAAATTGGGCAGTAAGTTCTGTTGCTTTTTTGGTTGCTAATTTTGCAGCTGCTGATTGACCAGCTTGAACTGCAGCATCAATTGATGCTCCAGCATAATCGCCAGTTGCAGCTTTGGCTCCTGCGCCAGCAATAGCAGTACCAGTGCTGATTCTGCTAGTATTACGTCCAACATTTCTAAGAATATTTGTAGTTCTTGATGGCGTAACAGCAGACGGGTCGTGGGGTCCTGGGACTCTGCGTGCTGGTGGTTTAGGAGGCGCAGTTTGTTTATTTGTTTTCTTAAACATATCCAATAAGCCTTCAGCCAATGAGATATTATTATCGTTATGATAATTCACGGCTTCATCGAGTGTCGATTCTTTTAAATTAGCTCGCTGTTTTTGTATATCTCTTGCCAAAAGCGATGCATCGATTGCTGTTGAGGCTGCAGTTCCAGTTCCAGGAAATATTGAAGCAATTCCAGAAGCAAGTTCACCTGTTGCACCCAAATAATCACCTTCTTTAGCTCGACTTACTGATGATGGAATACTTAGAGCAGCTCCAAGAGCAGCTCCAACTAATGGGACTCTCTTTAAAACTGATTTAATTATTGTTAATCTTGCATTCTTTGCAGCCAATTCTGCAGCTTGTTGTTTGAGCAGTTCGGCTTTTGCTAATTCGCGAGCAGATGATTCAGCTGCTTGTCTTTCAGCAAGTTTTTTATTGTGATCAAGAACAATTTGCTCTAATTCACGACGTTGGACATTCAATCTACTACCGATTGTATTATATTCTTTTCCATCAGGACCTAGAATGACTGGTCTTGGTGCTCGTGGAGGTGCTTGTGTTTTTCCATCTAAGAATGACGCCATTTCACCAGACTTACTTGTAGTCCACCCAATTTGCTGTCCATCTTTCATTAATGGATTCATTCCAGCAAATGGTTTTTGATTTTCAAATTTATTTTTGCCGAGATCAACTTTCTGCCAAACCTTTCCAGATGCATCTCGTTCAATTGGTTTATTTGGATCATATGCTGGATGCTTTCTAAGTTTTGCAGCAGAAGCAAAATCCACAGGAACAACATCGCCTTCTGATATTCCAAGAACAGGAAATCCACTTACAGCATTACCTGTATAATTTTGTGGAACATAACGACGCACTTTAGTTGTTTTTAAATTCGGAGTGAAATCTACACCATCCTCTGCGCCGTCGTTTTCGCCTTGCTCTTCCTCTTCTTCATCTTCTTCATCATCCTCTTCGCTTTGTTGCGCGAGGAGCATTGCTTTTTCTTCTTCGCTTTGCTCTTGGAATTTTTTTCGAATCGATCTGAATGAGTTTCCAGCAATTGCAGAATCTCCTGATTCAGCTGATCCAATTGGTTCACTGCTTGTTGTTTCTTGTTCTGTTTCTGGTTCGTAAACGTTTGTACCATATACTTCAGGTGGGAAAGCATCTTGAATCTCCTGATCTTGTCCTGGCGTCATTGCTAACGCATAATCTCTATACTCGTCTGTGCCAACTAGTTGCATTTCATTTAAATCTTCTGTTGACTCTGCTGTAAATCTAACTGGACGTGCTGGTTGTGGAGGATCAACATCATATCCACTTCCTCTTGCTTTAATTGGTAGTGGTGCTGGTGCTGGTGCTGGTGCTGGTGCTGGTTTAGCTGGAGCAGGAGCAGGAGCTGGTCTAGGTGTTGCTTCAACAGGTTTACGTGGGAAATACTTAGACAAAATGCTAGAAATAGATGGTGCAGCTACTACACGCGATCCATCTGGCAAAGTATATTGTGGTAAATCTGCATCTTTTTGCGCACGAGTAAGATGTGCACGTGCACCCGCTGCACGAGCCTCTATTTCTGCAGGATTTCTATAATATCTTTGTTGAGCAGCAGTTTGACGACTGTTGATGAAGCCATCCCTCGCATCTCTTGCGGCTCTAATAAGATTTGCATTTGTTTCGCGACCGCCAGTTGCGTGTTGAACGGCATGTTGTAATTCATGGGCAGCAGTATCTAAGGCATATTTCTTATCATGATTATAAACTTGATTAATCCATATTTTACTTTTACCAACTGTTTCTCCCTGGGTATATTTTCCTGCATAAGGTGCTGGATATTGCGAGACAACTCGAGTTTCAATATCTTTAAGTTCAGGAAATCTTTTAAATATCTCAGCATTTGGATTAAACACATCTGAAGCCTTTCCTGTTCGCGGAGTAAGTCCTCTGGCGGGGTCGAATAATGTTGTATCATCAGTTTCTTGCTTCAATTGACCCCATGGATTGCGATGAACTGCTCCACCTGGAGCTTTTCTTCCTGTTGCATCATAAATTTCTTCTGGAGATTTTCCTGCTTTTTCTAATGCTTTGTACATATCTTCGGCTTCTTTCGTAGCAGGAACAAATATTTGTCGCGCTTTACCAGCAACATTTGCCAGTCTTCCAATTGGAAGCATGGATGCTGCAGCCGATGCCATCGCTTTTTTATCACCTGAGCGTCTTGCTCTTTCAATATCACGCGCTGCAAGTGCTTGACCAACTACTGGAATAAAACCAAGACCTGTTTCAATTGCTGTTTGTTTGAGTGATGTATCTTTTTGTGGATCTAATGAAAAAAAGGATTTAAGGTCTTCCTTCATATAATCTTCAAATAATTTATTAATATCTTGATCATGCTCTACGTGATCGCCCATATAACGACCTTCGCCGTATCCGCGACCGCTTGGATCTGCATTTGGATTGTGCAATCTCTCATGTTCACGACGAATTTTTGCTAATTTTTCTTGATACTCTGGTTTGTCAATTTGTTTTTGTTTTAATTTGCGTGCTCGATATCTTCCGAGAGTTCGTTGTGCATGTTTTGGTTGACCCAATTTCCTTGCTGCAGCAGCTGGACTTTGACTATAAGTTGCATTAATGTATTTGTTATATGTTTCAATATCTAATTCATTAATTTGTACAACGTCTTTTTGTAAATCTTTATTCATTATTATTCTCGTTATAGTTTCCTGTTAAATACCAGCGCTGTGATGCTGGGTGTTTTATCACCTCCCAAAATATATTATTATCAGAGTACATTGCTTTATTTTCAGAAATTAATCGTAATTTATTTACTGGTATTGAGAGTAAATTTGTAATTTGTTTTGTTGTATCAATCAAACTCTTTAAATTATATGACTCACTTATTGTTTGCATATTTTTTATTTGTCTGCGCTTTTCCATGACCTTTGTGTAGTTTCCGCCACGAGCTTTGCGATTTCTTCTTGGATCGATTTTTGGTGGAATCGGTGCATTAAAATTAATTCCCTCAGCCATTGCTTTACGAATTGCTAAAGTGTGTTTACTTGGAGTTGTCTTTGATTCAGCATCTCCTGGAGCAGGTTCATATGCTCTTGGATCGCTGTCTGAAAGTTTTGCTTTTTCTTTCCAGTGAGCAGCACGAGCCTTTGCTGTATCTTTATCAAGACCAGCAACGTATTTTTTTGGTAAACCTGTGTCTTCGTCTTTGTCAATTTTTGGAAATTTCTTCTCGCGAAGAAACACAAATGATTTAAGAGCAGGTATTTCAACAGGCAAAATACCACTCTCTTGTATTCGTTTTTCAAGATTTAATGTTTGATCTTCAAATAAAAGTTTTTCAAATACACTCGGTGAATGTATGTTCATTGAGTTATTAAACACAAATACGTTGTCAAGAGATTCAACTAATTTTTCAACAAAAAGAAACTTTTGAATACGTTTTGATTCATTTAATGGAACTTGACGCTGTTCATTTCTCAAACGACTAACTTTATTTGTAACTGATGTATAGATGTAATCAAAATTATAATTCTCATAAAGATGTTTTACTTTGTTGATTTTATCTAGATCAATTGGACCGTTTATTACGAGATTTTTATTTTGCTCAAATAACTCATGTGCTGTGCCATTTAAAACTTGATCGATCTGAACTTCCATTAAATCATATTTGGCAAATGTATTCTTCAACACATAATCTTTGCCACTGCCTGGACCACCAATTAAGAAAAATGCAGTGGCTGATTCTTTAAGTGCAGCGAATGCAGATCTCAACTTATTATAGAGCATATTCGCAGTTTCTCTATGTTCTTCTGGGTATTGCTCGACGAATTTATCGCGATTGCCAGCTTTAACTAACTCACGCATTTTAGTTCCTGACATTCCTTCTATGCCTTCTGTATTCGAGTCGCGTTCACCAGCAGAGGATGTTGTAATATTTTTAATTCCTGGATATTCTTTTTCTTTATATTTGTTTAAAAATTTAAATTTATTTTGATCCTCTTCACCACCACCAACAATGTTTATATTTGTATGACCTTGCTCCTGTAGATATCGCATCATATCAATGGGTGTGCGAATTTCTGGATCACTTACAATATTTGCATCAGGAAACATTGCACGAAGTGCAGTAACCTTTGTTTCGTGATCAAGTGGATCACTCTCTGTTCCAGTTGTGTGTGTTGGAAAAATATAATGTTTTCCACTGGTATTTGCAGCATGATCGATAGTTGCCTGAATGGCAGCTCCGTGCCCAGGATGCGGTGGCTGTAATCGACCAATAAAGATTGATGCGTTGCTCATATTATTATTTGCGTAGATCCTTATCAGCAGTGTGATATGTTTTACCCTTTCTTAGATAAGAATTCACACGTGCGTGTCCCCATTGCTGTGGTGTTGTACCTGGACGATGTCCAGAATTCCATGCAGCCATACCGCGTCTAAAAACTGTTTTAAGCGTGCTTAAAGAAACTCCAAATTTCTTTGCTTTCGCTGATAGCGAAAGTTTAGACTTTTCTTTTGCTTCCATTAATTGATCGCTGTGAGTGATGCTCTCATTAATCTTTTTTCGTAAATCTTTAAATGATATTTGCTCTGCCACTTTTTTTATATTTCCTTTTCCCTTTGGTTTGTATCGTGCAGCTGCGGTCGCTCTTCGTTCAGCTGCACGTGCAGCTGCGATCGCCCTTCGTTCAGCTGTGGTCGCCCTTCGTCGTAAAACTTCTTCATATCTTTCACGGCTTTTTTGTTTTAATGGTGGAGAAGCACTATTTGTTTTCGATTGTACATTATCTAATGATTGTCGAGTAGCATGAGCAGCAATCAATGCTTTAAAGTCTGGTGTGACTGCTTTAGGATTAAGATATTGTCGAAGCGTTTGAGTATCATAAATAACTAGTTGTTGTTGCTGTTGTTGTTGCTGTTGTTGTTGCTGTTGTTGAGTCATCTGTCTGTCTCTATCTGTAAGTTTTGGTGTTGCAGCTGCTGTGAAAAGTGATGCTGCAATAAATGGTGTTACTGATGCTGGTGGTGATGCTGGTGATATGTTGGATGCAACTAATGGACCACTAGAACCACCATAAAAATGATCATATGCACTCTGACCACCTTCCTTCTTAACCATTGCTCGTTGAATAGTATCAATATTTTTTGAATCTATTTGTTTATTTGGATCTAATCCTGATTTTGTAAATACATCATCGATATATGCATTAGGATCGTTTGGATATTTTTTCCCAAGCGGCGTATTATCATCTTTTGGTGCATACTTATTAATCATTTGTGCACCTGTCATTCCCTTGCCAGCATCAATCCTAATTTGACGCTGCATGGCGTTCATACCAGCTTCTTGATCTGGAAAAATCGCAAATCCATGTTCATCAAATCCGATTGCGTTATCTAATACATATCCAGGTTGTGTTAAATATTGTTGCGTTTTAGCATCAACTGCGCGCAAATTACCTGGATTATTATTTCTAATTGAACGGACTTCGTTTAATATATTTTTATTTGGCATTTTATTGTACCGTCTCTACTCGCTCTTCGCCAGATTGTTGCTGTGCTGCCTGTTGTTTCTGGAATCTACCACGATTAAAGTTTAGACGATTGAAATTTTCACGATCGTTTGCCTTTACAGCAATGTCATTACCAGTCATTGGATTCTTCATAACAATCACGTGACCTTCTTGCGAATTAACAATCTCGCCAGTATCTGGATCAGAAATTGTACCTTGCATCAAATTTGTATTTTGTTGTGCATTCGCTTCAAATGCGGGCAGCATTGCTTTCTTGGCATTTGCAACTTCTTGATGAATGCGGAATGTTTGTCTCCATTTTACTGAATTCATATTGAAATCGTTTAGAGTATCATCACGTTGTTGTGTTAGACTTTGCGCCTTGGTTTGACTTTTCGCGCCTTCAATCTGACGATTAAATTTTTGTCCAACATGCTCAACAAAATTTTCATAAGTCAAAGGGAGTCCATCACGAATAGTTGCATTAACGAAAGTTGAGAAGTGCGCCGCATGTGGAATAGCGTGTTGAAAATCATGTTTTTCGGCTAGTATTCTTACATTTTTAACAGCACGATCATATGCTGCTTGAGCATCAGTGCTGTAATTTTCTTGATTTGGTCGAGTTGCACGTGGATCAATTACATGCACATCTGGATGTGTTCCGAATGATCGTGTTGGAATATTGAATTCTCTTCGTGGGAAAGTCAACATCATTTGACCAGTTTTTGGATTTGGTTTCCAATATGCGTTACGATATCCTGTATGAATAGCAATACCAAATTGAGAATTTAAAATTCTCTGACCAATCCTAGAATTTGCTGGAGCTGAGTAATTAATTAATTGTGGATTTACAGCTACGTTAACATTACCTTCTTCATCTTGATTTTGTTGTACCATATCAGGCGTATGCATAAAATCGCCTTGGTATATTCCACGCATCGGAGCAATTTTAGGAAGATGCTCGAGTGCTGCCATTATTTTTGCAGCGAGTCCTGGTTTATCACCGTAATATTCCTGAACTTCTTCTGGAGTTGTGGCAAGTTTCTGCGTAGTTTTATTGAAAGCTGATTTAGAGGCAGCGAAAAATGTGCCTGGAGCATATCCGCTATTCTTGGCGCCTTTGGTTGGTGTGCGACCAAAAACAACTGCAGGTGAACCATCATGTTTTACAGAAACACTTGCTTCTGATGCCTCACCCTTTAGATATTTGTGCATGTTGTCTAGGAAAGACAACGATAAATCTAATCCCTCTTTTCCATGAGGAATTAATAAGTCTTCAACGTGTTCTAGGTGTCCGCCGTTTAGATCTTCGTTCTCAAACTTTGCGGCTTCAGTGAGATATTGAACAAATCTTAACATACGCCTCTTCCACTCTGTGGGATGGTTATATGTTCTATTTAGTTATTTTTTCTAGTCAAGATCCCATATATAATATCGTCAATCGTTTGTTGAATCGTAAACTCTGGATTATATCCGAGATCTCGTAATTTGGTATTATCCATAAAAAAAGATCGAGATGACTGGACCGTTTTATGGAATTCTTTTTGTTCAATCGTTCGAATTTCTGATCCCGAATCCATAGAGTCACGAGCATAGCGTATCGTATCTCGGAAGATTATCGGTTTCCCATTTCCAATATTGTAGATAGAGTCCAACTCTCCTTTTGTTCGAACCAAATCGATTGCTCGAGCGCAATCGCGAACATCAATATAATCACGATAAAAATAACCAGAGTCGTAGAGCTCGATGGGTCGGTTTGCAGCGAGCTCGCCCAATAGATACTGGAGCGCGTTTTTCTTCGCAGATACTTTTTTATCTTGTTTACCCAATACATTTGCTAATCTCAGAATACGATAGTTTAAATTGAACGTCTCGCAGTAAGACATAAGCAGCTGCTCGGCGCATCGTTTTGTAATCGAATAAAATCCTTTTGGATCACAGGGATCAGTCTCAGGAATACCACGTGAACCCTCGCCGAAGCCAGAGTCCTGCCCATAAACAAACCAAGAACTTATAAAGTTAAAACAACCTTTTTGTCTAGTTTTCTGCATATAACTGCGATAACTATCCAAAACCTTCATTAAAATTACAAGGTTTGTATTAATATCTAGTAAAGAATCACGATGCACATTGTAGTTATCAACTGTGCTAATGAAATAAAGAACATTATTAGATCTTACCTCATAATTATCTCGATCATTCAGTATCCATGGTGTTTTGGTGGTTCGAACATACTCAGAACCAACAAACCCACTTCCACCAAATATATTTACGATACCCATTTTTGCATTACGCTTTCGTAATATTCCCAAACCTTATCACCATAATGAGGTGGGCAACCAACAAAGAACACATTACTGAGTGCCTTGTTTGCATATGGATATTTAGAGGCATCGTCAAGATGTTTGTAACCAGGATGCAAGAGAATATTCCCAGCAAAGTAGTTACGAGTCTGAATTCGATTTGCTTCGCAGAATGCCTGGAGTTTCTCCTTGAGTTCTGGAGTATCTGTAATCAAAGGAACACCGAACCACGAAGGATCAGCCTGATCAAGATTGCTTGCTACTCGAACACCAGGAACATAACGCATGAAGAAACTCTTGATGCGCTGGAAATTTAGGCGACGCTTTACATCAATCTCATCAATCTTCTTTAATTGTTCAATGCCAATCGCACCTTGAAGATCAAGTGGTTTGAGATTATATCCCATGTTTGAAAAAAGATACTTGTGATCAATTACACCATCATATCCGTCAAGCCATTTGTCAAAACGATTGCCACATGTACCGCAAGCCAATAAATTAGCAGCACCGACGCAGCGGCAATCACGACCCCACCAACTAATCGAACGTGCTGTGTTAATAAGTTCTTCGTCATTTGAGCAAACCATGCCTCCTTCGCCAGTTGAAATGTGATGTGCAGGATAAAACGAGCACGTCCACGAATAATAATATTCAGTCAATAATTTACCATCCCAGCGAGTACCGAGAGAGTCGCAATTATCACCGATCAAAAGTAAATCATGTTTATTACAAATCTCTTGTATACGATCCATGTCGGGTGGATTACCAAGTACAGGTGATACAAAAATAGCTGCTGTACGATCTGTAATTTTTTCTTCAAGTTTATTTAAATCAAAATTTAATGTATCCATTTCAATATCAACGAATACTGGAGTCATATTATTTTGAATGATTGGAGCAATCGTAGTTGGAAACCCAACAGGAGAAACTAAAACCTCTACACCATCTTCAAGTTTGAGATGTTTTTTAAGAGCAGCGACCATTGTGAGATTAGCCGATGAACCAGAATTCACCATATGACAATGTTTCGTATTGAACTTACGACCGAATGCCCACTGAAATTTTGCAACCTGCTCACCAGAAACAAGCCACTTGCCCGTGAGAAATGCAGTCACACCAGCAATGACTTCTTTCTCATCCCAATATGGACCAGAATAGAATACAGTATCTTTTTCAGGATTGAATTCTTTACAGTTGTATGCATATTTGGGAGTGCCAACGGCGGCAACCAAATCTTCAATCATCTGTTTCACTTCACTCATTATCTCTTCCTCAAAATTTGGCCAAGATATTTGCCATAATCTGACTTACTATACTTTTCTGCGGAACGACGAACATCATGCTCAGTAATCCATGCATTCTTATACGCAATTTCTTCTGGGCATGCAATCATCATTCCTGTTCTCTTTTGCACTGAACCCACAAACATAGAGGCTTCCGATAGAGATTCAAATGTTCCTGTATCAATCCAAGCAATCCCACGATTTAAATACTCAATCTTGCAATCGAAATTCTCCAGATAAAGATTGTTAATATCAGTAATTTCTAACTCGCCTCGCGCAGAGGGTCTAATCCTCCAAGCATATTCTACTACTTTATTGTCGTAAAAGTAAAGTCCAGTGACAGCATAATTACTTGGTGCAATTTTAGGTTTCTCAACAATCTTAATTGGATGACCCTCTGTATTTTGCTCAACAACACCAAATCTTTCTGGGTCAGATACATGATAGGCGAAGAGTGTACAACCAGCATTATTCCAAGTTGCTGCATTGAATCGATTAATCAATTCGTTTCCATAAAAAATATTATCGCCAAGAATCAGCGTAACATCATCTCTACCAATCCATTTATCGGCAATACGAAAACACTCAGCAATTCCTTTTGGTTCTAATTGAACTTCATAAGAAATTTCTACTCCCCATTGAGATCCATCGCCGCAAAGACGTTTAAATGCTGCGGCATCATTCGGTGAATTGATAATCAAAATATCTCGAATACCTGCCATCATTAGCGTTGATAATGGATAATAAACGAGAGGTTTATCATAAACAGGCAATAACTGTTTTGATGTAACTTCAGTGCATGGATATAATCTTGTTCCTAGTCCACCAGATAGTATAATTCCTTTTCTCATTTGTACCACTCCAATGTTTTACGAATTCCCTCAGTGATATTAGTCTTTGCTTTCCATCCGAGTTCTCGTTCAAGTTTTGACGAATTCATTGCGTATCTAAAATCATGACCTTTACGATCAGTTACAAAATTGATCCAGTTCTGATACATGTGAATTGGTTTTCCTATAACGTCAAGAATCAAAGTAACCATATCAAGATTACTCATCTCATGACCGCCACCGATGTTATAACGCTCACCCGATTTAAAGTTTTCACCAATTGTTAACAATGCATCACAATGATCTTCAACAAACAACCAATCACGAATATTTTGACCATTACCATATACTGGAACTGGTGTATTCATATGAATATGTCGAATTATGGTTGGAATAAATTTTTCTTTATGCTGTCGAGGACCGTAGTTATTCGAACAATTAGTTACGACTGCATCAATACCATGTGTATTCACATATGAGCGAACAAGATGATCGCTGGCTGCTTTTGTGGCAGAGTACGGATTACGAGGATTGTATGGAGTTTTCTCAGTGAATGGCGAATCATCATGAGAAAGCGATCCATAAACTTCGTCAGTAGAGACATGAACAAGTTTTCCCTTGTATTTACGAATACACTTTAGAATGTTGTGAGTGCCATCAATATTAGTGCTGAGGAAATGATCGTCGCCAGTAATAGAGTTATCGACGTGAGACTCAGCAGCAAAATGAAACGTAATTTCTGGTTCATAGTCACGGTATAATTGATCAAGTAAAACAAGGTTTCGAATATCGCAGCGACGAATAACTACTCTATAGTCCTCGAAAAGACCATAAACATTTTTTTCATCAGCTGAATAAGAATAGTTATCTAAGATAACAACTGTATCTGCAGGATACTTCTTTAGATGCGCAAATACAAAATTGGAGCCAATAAATCCCAAACCACCAGTCACAAATGTAGTCATAAAACCTCAATAATTAATTCTGTACTTCCTCATAAATTGCTGGATTGTTTTTACCATAATTTCTCATTATTACACCAGCTTTACTGTTTGCTTCATTCTCAAACTCGCTTCCTGTTTCGCCAGCATAGTTATGCAGTATACCATCTTCATTTTGTTTATGGTGCACTAGTTCATGAGCGAGCGTTCGAAGCGAATCTGCAAGATGACGACCACCTACATTTAAATGAATCGTTCTTTCAGAAGGAGAGTAACCACCGAAACTTGTATTTTCTTTAGCAACATTCTTGTCATTAATTATGATCAGTTTGGGCATCTCTGCAATACCTAAATTGTCTTTACAATAACCCATGAAATCATTAATGCTACTATTGATTTCCTGCTCCTTTAGATATTCTCTGAATTTTTTCATTCGATTTATAAACCTTCTTAAGAAATCGTTTCCAGACCTTTGGATCTCGTTTACGAAAATGAAGACGATACATATAAACAGCCTCGGATTCGTGCCAGCTTATCTTATGCGCCTTTCGTAGTTTATTTATATCGAGTCTCTCAGCCTGAGTCTCATAGGCATGAGCGTCTAATTCATCTGGATTTCCATAATATATAACCTTGAATTTGTTTTGATTTGGCTTTGGTTTATACTCTTTTTGCAGAAGAAATGGTCGCTGGCGTTGTTGGTGTTTATGGCGGTATTCATGATGTATCGCTCGAATAATCTTTACGGCAAGATTCTTAGCACCTTTCTCTGTTATTTTGGCTTTCTTAGGGGTTTTGGGAAAGGCGAGCTGAATATAAATGTGTTCGGGAATAATATCTGAAATACGACCACAATAATGCCCACTCACAATTATACTATGATCAGTATAATACTCCTCTTCAAATCTCTCAGAGGAGAAACATACAATGTATGATTTAAATGCTTTATTTAATTGTCGAATGATAGAGGGAACATGCTTCTTTCCGATCCAATTCTCGGCAAGAGCATAAACTTTTTTTTCAATCTTGTGGAGTTTCATTACACTTTAAGATTTTTGAACTTATTTGTGCTACGACCACGATCAAAGACTGGTTTTGATTCAGCCTCTTGCATAACTGCGTCTTGTGCTTTCTGTTCTAGATCATATAGTCTCATCTTGGCTCGATCAACGCCAATTGTAAATCGCTTATGCAAGTTTGGATCATTGTAACGATTTTTCAATTGCTTCACAAGCATTTGATTTACTTTTTGCAGTTCTTCGTTACTTACCAATG
>Ga0194119_10003755_pt1 | contig 24103 bp, 15 predicted proteins | sample TA2MahC100mmetaG_FD_148620 | JGI IMG/M metagenome (GOLD analysis project Ga0194119, IMG submission 148620) | Freshwater microbial communities from Lake Tanganyika, Tanzania - TA2015018 Mahale Deep Cast 100m | ecosystem: Environmental > Aquatic > Freshwater > Lake | place: Tanzania: Lake...
CGGGAACATTGGCGCTGATCGGCGCGGCGCTGGCTGGCATGGGGTTGATCAGGCGAGCACTTCCTTAATCACGTTCCCGTGAACATCGGTGAGGCGCATGTCGCGGCCGCCGTAGCGGAAGGTGAGGCGCTTGTGGTCCATGCCGAGCAGGTGGAGGATCGTAGCGTGGAGGTCGTGGATGTGGACCTTGTTCTCGATGGCGAAGTAGCCAAAATCGTCCGTCGCTCCGTGGACGGTGCCAGGCTTCACTCCACCGCCGGCCATCCACATGGTGAATCCGAAGGGATTGTGATCGCGCCCAATGTTGGTGACGTAGCCGCCATCGGGCATTTGGGCGCAGGGAGTACGGCCGAACTCCCCGCCCCAGACGACCAGGGTCGAATCGAGCAGGCCGCGTTGCTTCAGGTCCTTGAGGAGCGCGGCGATGGGCTGATCCGTCGCGAGGGCATTCACGCGGTGGCCCTTCTCCAGCGTTCCGTGCTGATCCCAACGGTCGACGCCGGGACGCGCGGGGGTCAGGAGTTCGATGAACCGGACTCCGCGTTCGACCAGGCGGCGGGCCAGCAGGCACTCGCGGCCAAATTCCTCGGTGTCCTTGTTGTTAAGACCGTACATCTCCTTGGTGGCCTCGGTCTCCTTGGAAAGGTCGAGCAGGTCCGGTACGGCGCTCTGCATCTTGAAGGCGAGCTCGTAGTTCCGGATTGTGGCGTCGATCTCGCTAACCTCGCCGAAGCGCCGCACCACGCCTTTGTTGAGTTTGTTGAGTAACGCCAGTTTGCGCTGCTGCTGCGCGGCCTCGGTTGGCGGCGGTTGCAGGTCGGCGACGGGATGCTCCCCTTTTAGGAAAACGGTGCCCTGAAAACTCGCGGGCAGAAAGCCGCTGGCGAAACAATCGAGCCCGCCGGGAGGAATCAGTCCGCTTTCAAGCACAATGAATCCGGGAAGGTCCTGGCTCTCCGAGCCGAGTCCGTAGTTGATCCACGAGCCCATGCTGGGACGGCCCTGGAAGCCGGAGCCGGAGTGGATGAAGTAGTTGGCCGCCGTGTGCTCGGAGTGATCGGCAACCATCGAGCGGATAATACACATGTCATCGACGCACTGCGCCGTGTGTGGGAACAGGTCGCTGACCGCGGCTCCGCTCTGGCCATACTGTTTGAATTGGAAGGGAGAACCGAAGATCTGATCGGAAATATTGAATACGGTCGTGGGCGGTTTGAAGGGAAGTTTCTTGCCGTGATCGGTTCGCAGCCGCGGCTTGGGATCGAACGTGTCCATCTGCGACGGGCCGCCGTCCATGAACAGAAAGATCACGGATTTGGCCTTTGCCTTGTGATGAGTGGCGGGCTGCGCGCCGAGCATTTGCAGCAACGCCATGCCGCCGAAGCCGTGGGCGGATTTGCAGAGGAACTCGCGCCTACTGGACATAGATGAACTCCGGGGAATTGAAGAGCACGTGAGCGAGGCCGGCGGGCGAGCCGCCGCCGGCTAGAAACGTTTCCGCCTCCTTTAGTTCCCAGTCCTCCGGCGAACGGGCGAACGCCCGCCGATACATTTCCACAATTTTTCGTTTTGGGGGCGTTGCGGAAAGGCTATCGGCCCACCGTGCAGCCTGGCCCAGAACGAATTCGTTGTTCATCAGCATCAGCGCCTGCGCTGGAACTGTAGACCGGTTGCGGACGCCCATCGAAGAGATCGGCAGCGGGTAGTCGAATGCGAGAAAGAGCGGCGTAAGAAAGTTGCGCCGCACCTGAATATAGAGGCTCCGCCGGCCATTGGCGTCGATGGGGCCGGAGCGCGGTTTGCCGCGGCCGTTCTGATACGAACTGATGTGTGGCGTAACGGAGGGCCCGTACATCTCTTCGTTGAGAGCGCCGGACACGGCGAGGATAGAGTCGCGAATGGCTTCCGCCTCCAGCCGCCGGACGGGGTAGTGATGGAGGAGTTCGTTGCGCGGGTCGGCCTTCGCGGCCTCGGCGTTCGCCTTCGAACTCATACGATAGGCCCGCGTATTTAAAATCTCGCGATGAAGATTCTTGGTGCTCCAGCCGCCCGCGATGAAGCGGGCGGCCAGCGTGTCGAGCAGTTCGCGGTGAAGGGGGCGCTCGCCGGTCAGGCCGAAGTTGTCGGTGGTGCGCGCTAGGCCCTCGCCGAAATGGTGCTTCCAGACGCGGTTGACGTAGACGCGCGCCAGCAGGTGCGACGCTTCGGTTGTAAGCCAGCGGGCGAGTTCCAGGCGGCCGCTGCCGCGAATCGCGGGGCGCTCCCCGGATTCGCCGAGCACCCGCAGGAAGTGGCGCGGCACCTGCTCGCCCAGATTCTGGTGGTTGCCGCGAATATGAAGCCGTACGTCGCCGGGCGCCTCGTCCCAGGCGACCATGCCGAAGGCGGACTCGGGCATCGCGACGGCGGAGGACGGTTCCTGCCACTCGGCCGGCTCGATGATAGTAACCGCCGGGGGTTCCTTGTTCTCCGAGAAAACGATCGCATCGACGGCGATGTTCCCGCTACGGGAGCGATCGACAAGTTCGAAGTAGCAGATGCGCTCGAACGGCAGGGTCATGCGGAACGTGACCCATTCGAACTCGGCCTTACCGGTGGCAAGGAAGTGAAGGCTCTTGAAATCGTCGGCGACAAGCGTGAGGCGAACGGGCTCCAGTTCCTTTTCTGACTTTTCACCCTTGGTGCCGCGCATTCGAATGTGAACGAAGTGGTTCGGCATTCGAAACTTGCGGCTGATGAGAGAGCCAACAAGCTCGTTCACGCCGCGCCCTGCGGAATCTACGATGCCGTTGGAGACGCCATTGGCGAATGCCTCTCCGCTCGCGTGCCAGGCGTTGCGGGTCAGGTCGCTGAAATCTTCGAAAATCGTCTCGCCCGGGCGAAGCTCGATGCGGGCCTTGCCTGGGTTGCGCTTCAAAGCCGGGACGGCGCGATGCGCGGCTCCAATGGCGGCCGCTGTGGACGGCGAATCGATCACCACTTCGCGCATGCCGGTGGAGTGCAGAATGCCGGCGAGACCGTAATAGTCCCGCGTCGGGATGGGATCGAATTTATGATCGTGACAGCGGGCGCAAGCCACCGTCATGCCGAGGAAGGCCTTTCCGAAGACGTCGATTTGATTGTCGACGGTATCGGCCTTGGACTTGACGGAATCCGTGGCGGAGTTCAAGACTTCCCCGAACCAGTAGAAATTTGTCGCGAGGGGCGACTCAAGGAATGTACCGTCCTTGGACAGGCGTTGTTTGGGCAGCAGGTCGCCGGCGATGTGTTCCTGAACGAATTGAGGGAACGGCAGATCCTCGTTGAAAGCGCGAATGACGTAATCGCGGTAGCGCCAGGAATCGAGCTTGACGTTGTCGAATTCGTGACCGTTGGTCTCGGCGAAGCGAACCAGGTCCAGCCAATGGCGGCCCCAACGCTCGCCATAGCGGGGTGAGGCGAGAAGGCGTTCCACCACTTCCCGGTGCGTCTGACCCTGGACGAAAGCGCCGGTCTCGGCGGGCGTCGGTGGAAGGCCGGTGAGATCGAAGGTCACGCGGCGAAGCCACGCGGCGCGATCAGCCTCGGCCGCCGCCGTCAGGGACTTAGCGGCGCGCTTGACATCCAGTAGCGCGTCGATCGGCTCGGCGGTTGGTTTGAGTGGCTGAAACGCCCAGTAGTTGCGTCCGCGGTCGATATCGAGCGTTTTTTGCGAACCGGAAATCGCCGCGCGCGGGTCCGGCGCGCCCATGCGGATCCACTCTCGGAAGTCGGCGATCACGTTGTCCGGTAGCTTGCCGGTGGGCGGCATTTGGAGCTTGAAATCGCTGTAGGAGATGGCGCGGAGCAGCTTCGACCCGGCCGGATCGCCCGGCGAAACAACAGCGGGCGCTGGGGCGTCCAGACGCAGATCGGCTTTGGGCTCGCGGAGCTTCGAACTGTGGCAGCCGTAGCACTTTTCGGCGAGGACGGGCCGGATGCGCTTCTCGAAGAACTCGTCGGCGTTCGCGACGCTCAAGAGGGCCAAAAAGCCGGGAATGCCGATCCGAGTCATACGGTTGGGATTATTATAGTCTTTGCGGGAGATTGCGGCGGATTTCGCGTTCCTCCCAAAGGAACCAATGGAAACGATTGGAAGGTACCAGTTACGCTCCGAACTGGGACGTGGCGGAATGGGCGTGGTGTATCGCGCCTACGACCCGGAATTGGATCGGGACGTCGCACTGAAGTCCGTGCGAATTGAAGGCGCCGACGCGCAACAGAAGATGTCGAACGAGCAGTATCTGGCGCGCGAGGCCCGGGCCGCCGCCCGCCTGCAACATCCGCATACGGTGGCAGTGCACGACTTCTTTTCAACCGGCGACCGTGCGTTCATAGTCATGGAGCTGGTGCGCGGCGGCAGCCTGGAAGCGTTCATCGCGATGGGCGACTTCTCCGATCACGCGTTTATTCTGCGCGTCCTGCGGGAGACCGCGATGGCGCTGGACGCGGCGCACGCGGCGGGCATTGTGCATCGCGACATCAAGCCGGGTAACATACTGTTCGATGAGACAGGGCGGGTGAAGATTGCCGACTTCGGCATCGCGCGCTTGACGCACGGAGCCGCGACGACGCAAACGGCGCAAGGCGTGGGAACGACGTCGGGCACGCTGAGCTATATGTCGCCGGAGCAGATTCGCGGAGAGGCGCTCGATGGAAGAGCGGATCAGTTTTCGCTTGCTGTGGTGGCGTACCAGATCATCACTGGGCAGCTGCCGTTCACCGGCGAGACTTGGATCGCGCAATCCTACAAAACGCTCAACGAGGCGCCTGTCCCGCCGTCCCAACTGGTGGCTGGGCTGCCATCGGCGGTGGACCGGGCCTTGGGAATCGCCCTTTCGAAACAGGCGGCGGAGCGGTTTCCCTCCTGCACAGCCTTTGTCGATGCCCTGGCCGGCGGCACGATGGCGGCGGCGCCGGCAAAGGCGAAGAAGGAGAAGAGCCGGACGGCGGTGCTTTTGCTCGCGCCCATTGTGTTGCTATGCACGGCGGTGATCGGATTCTTGATTTGGCGGGGCATGAGAACGATCCAGGCGCCGGTCGCATCGGCCCCCGCGCCGGTGGCCGTCGAGCCGGCGGCGCCCCCGAAGCCTCCACCTCCAGCCGGTGAGGAGTCTCTGTCCCTCGTCCTGGATGGCAACCCGGTCGCCTTTGCACAGATTCAGCCAGGGCGGTTCGTCATGGGCTGCAACACCTGCCAGCAAGGGCAGGTTCCCGAACACATGGTCGAGATCTCCCGCGGGTTTCAAATGGGACGCACGGAGGTCACTGGGAAACAGTGGAACGCGGTGATGACTGGTAAGGCCACGGGATCGGACAAACCCAAGGTCAACATCTCCTGGAACGATACACAGACCTTCCTGGCGAAGTTAAACGCTCTGGGCGATGGATTCCATTACAGGCTGCCCACCGAGGCCGAATGGGAGTACTGCGCGCGGGCCGGCGACCCGGCCGATGTTCCTAGAAATTTATTGGATGTTGCGTGGACGTCGGACAATGCCGAAGGCGAGCTGCGCGAAGTCGCGACGGCGAAAATGAGCAACCTTTGGGGCCTATACGACATGCTCGGCAATGCATCGGAGTGGGTACACGACTGGGTCGACGAAGAGTACTACACAAAGAGCCCGGCTCGCGATCCAAGGGGACCGGCCAGCGGCACGGTTCGCGCCTTCCGCGGCGGCAATGCCAATGCAGGTGGAATGGTGGCGTCATACGTATGGCGCTTCGGCGACGCACCGTCGGCGAAGGGCGAGTTTGTGGGATTCCGAATCGTGCGCGAAAGGAAGTAAGTGTCTCGCGGCTGGGAGAATAAGTCGGTTCAGGGCATGATGGACGATCACGACAATCGTCCGAAGAAGCGCGAACCGGAAAAGAGCGCGGAGCAGTTAGCATACGAAAAGAAGCTATATGGCCTGGAACTATCCCGGCGCGGTGTGATCAACGACCTGGAGCGGGCCACGCACCCCCGGCACCGAGGCAGCGCTGGCGCATGTAGACGCGCAGTTAGAAGTCCTGAAAGAACTTCCGGACCAGAAATCCGGCGCCGGTAAAGAGGACTCCAAATAGAACGAGTATGCCCAGAGGGGCCCAGAATTCGGCGTCGAAGGCCAACGACTTGGCGATACCCCAGCGATCGACGGGGCTGATGTAGAAACGGCAGGTTCCGGCCGCTGAGTTCAGGGTGTTACGCAGGATGTCGTGCGGTGCCCCGTCCTGCCCGATGACGCCGTGGAGACGGCGTCCGTTCCAACTGTACTCGAGAAGCGTATCGCCCTCGCGGCCGGTAAAGTAGGCACGGGCCGTTTCGGAGATTTCGACATTCGGAGGCAGCGCCGGCATGTACCCTTTCGGAAGCTGCGTCACCTTCGGATCGACAGTGAGATATTGGTAGCGTTTCGCGGTTTCGACCCATCCGAACGCGACGGCGCCAAACAACGGCGGAATGCCGAAGACCAGAAGCGCAAGCCACGGCCTGAACAAGCGAACAGCCGTCCCTTGATCTGCGATACCGGCGCTGACGACGGTAACAACCAGGAAGCCAAACAGAACGAACCAGGCGATGGCGAATGTGACCTCAGGGTTGGTCGTAGAATACCCGGGCAGGCGGATTTCCCGTGCCTGGCCACGGAGCGAGTAGATGCGATGCTGGGTACCCGGCGCGAAAATCCGGAACTCGTCGAGGGCCTCATCGGGAAAGAAGGCATTTGCAAGTTCCTCCTCGACATAGATCTCCCGGCCTGAGCCGCCGGTGGCTTTGAAATGAAGGTTAAGAACGTAGAAAGGCTCCGGTAGCTCGCGTGTTATCTGCTGGTCGGTAACGTCGATCTTAAGCTTGGCCGCAACAACCTCGACAGGGATCTCGCGCATCCGCAAGTAGCTCCAAACGTTCGAGCCACACTTGTAAAGACAAATAAGAGCAAGCAGGGCGGCACCGAGAATGACCGGGTGCAAGTAGCCAAATCTAACGCGCATGCGGACTGCATCCATTCTACGCTCCCTCCTCCCCCGGGTCCCCCGGGGACAGTCACCTCTGCCACCACACGTCGAAGTAGGAATTCCCTCCCGCCCGGCACTAAGTTGTAGATGGCTCGACTTCCAAGGATCTTCCACCCGGCTATCCGCACCACATCACGCAGCGCGGTAACTACAAGCAACGACTATACTTCCGCTCAGGCGACCACCAAGGCAATATGGCGCCTCAACACCCGCCTGCTATCTTATGCCAAGTCACGTTGACGTAGTGGCCATTCCGCCCGCCGAGGACTCCTTCGCACGCATATTCCGGCGCATTCACGGCGAGTTCGCCCGCGCGTCCCACACCCGGTTGCGGCGCGTAGGTCATTTATTCCAGGCATGTTATTGCTCCGCTCCAATGGACCGAAAACATTTTTGGCACACGATGTTGTATTTCGAGGAGAATCCCCGCCGCGCTGCACTCGCGATGGCGCGCGAGGACTGGAAATGGTCGACGGCGCGAGCTCACCTCGCGGGCACTGGCGGCGGAATTCTGGACCTCATCCCGTGGCGCGAACAGCACACACCCGAGTCTCGGATAGACCCATCAGAATTTCGTTGGCACCTCGAGACGCCTGCACCTTACCGAGGTGGTTCGTCGCCTCCGAGCCGATGGGCTCGAGTCGATTTCATCATTAGCACCACCCGGCTCAAAGCGTCGATACCGCCAACTGCTCGTCGGCTGTCATCCACACCGGCGCTGTGGATTCAACGCCGCCAAACCGTTGAAAAATTTGGTGAGTCGGCCGGGGCTCGAACCCGGGACCACCGCATTAAAAGTGCGATGCTCTACCAACTGAGCTACCGACTCATTCCCGCTGGCGGCGTGCACCTCGCCACGCGCCGCTACTTTTTTTAGAATACCACGGTGACCCTTTCGAACGCTTTCTTCCGGGTTGTGTTTCGGAGGACACATGAAACTTCTCATTCTGCTCGGTGCGACTTCCGCCTGGGCTTCCATTATCGGCATCTCCGTTGCCAATACGAGCAACGCGGATTCCAGTTCGTCGTCGGCCCAACGCGTAATCGAGTTCCGGACGGCCAATATCGGTACCAGCGCCGTAAGCCAGTCCGGAAACACGTTTTCGTTCTCGAACCACTTTGCGTGGATGGCCGGCTACCAGGTTCCGGCAGGCGGGGCCACCGTCGGCAACGCGCTGTCAACCCATGTTGGGTTCGAGCTGACCTTCACGGTGGAAGATCCCGGTTCGGCCGGCTACTCTCTCCAATTCGATCAACTGACGCGAGGCTACAATACCGCTCTCTACGAAACCGGCGCGAGCACCGTGTTCGCCTCTTCCGGCACCATGGCCTACTATCTGAACAGCGGCAGCGGCTTCGTGCAAATTCCCACGCTGTTTTCCTTCGGCAACCAGGCGACGGCCGGCTCAGGCAACCCGAACGTCAACGTTTTGCTGAACTCTATCGACAGCGAAAGCGGGGGGATCTTCTCCGGGACCCGCACCTTCACCCTGCGAGTGGAAACGAGGCCATCCCCCAACGTCATTCTGGCCCTGCAGAACAACGTGACCGGCAGCGCGGCCTCTCGATTCGGGATGGAAGGCCTGCTGGGCATCCCAGCGGCCGCAACGCCGGGCGCGGACACCGAACCGGCGTCCGCGCTCGGCAACTTCGTGACGGTCTCAGTGACGATGAACGGCGGGTCAGCCGAAGTCCCGGAGCCTTCGACGTTCGCGCTCAGCGCGGCGGCGTTGTGGGCTACCAGTCGACTACGGAACCGTCTTCGGCGTCGTATTGCGTGAGATAAGGACGCGGCTCACCCACGTGGCTCTTGAGCTTCTCCTCGTCGATGGTGATGCCAAGGCCAGGGCCGGTGAGAATCGGCCGGTGGCCGTTCTCGATCCTCGGTAATGGCTTGGCTAGAAGGTCTGCATGCTCGTTGTCGCCGCGTTCTTGAATCAGGAAATTCGGAATCGCGGCGGCCAGTTGCAGTCCGGAGGCGAGCGAGCACGGGCCTTGTGGATTGTGCGGGGCGATAGGCGTGTAGTATGCCTCCGCCATGCCGGCGATCACACGGCCCTCGGTGATGCCGCCGCAGTAGCACAGGTCGGGCTGGAGGATCGTCGCGGCCCGTTTTTCGAGAATTTCGCGAAAGCCCCACTTGGTGAAGATGCGTTCGCCGGTGGCGATGGGAACGTGGGTCTTTTTCGCCATTTCGGCCATAACATCGACGTTCAGCGCCTGGGCGATCTCTTCGTAGAACCAGGGATTGAACGGCTCCAGCGCTTTGATGATGCGCATGGCGGTGGGTGGCTGGATGGCGCCGTGGAACTCGACGCCGATGTCGATGCCCTGACCGAGTCTGGCCCGCAGGTCCTTGAAACGCTCCACGACTTCGTCGATGAACTGCGGGCCTTCGTTGTATTTGAAGGGCAGGCGGTTCTTGCCGTTGACCCGGACCTTGACGGCGCTGACGCCATTGACGCCCGGCGTTCCGTAGACGCGAACGCGGTCGCGGGTCTGGCCGCCGAGGAGCTTCCAGACAGGAACGTCGAAAATCTTGCCGGTGATATCCCAGAGCGCTTGGTCGATGCCCGAAAGAATGGCGGTCTTGATGGGGCCGCCACGATAAAAGGCGCCGCGGTGGATGGCTTGCCAGTGGTGGGAAATGCGCGTGGGGTCCTGGCCGATGAGGTAGTTGCCAACCTCCAGGGCGCCTGCGGCGCAGGCCTTGGCGTCGTCTTTCAGCATTTCGCCCCAGCCGGTCAATCCGGCGTCGGTGGAGAGTTTGACGAACACCCAGGAGTTCTTCAGTACGAACGTCTCGATCTTGGTGACCTTGACTTTGTCCTTCGGGCCAACGGCCGCCTTGGCGATCGGGGCGAGAAGCGTAGGGAGAAAGTAGCGTCTGTTCATTGGTCGTATTCTGTTCCTAAAATTGCAGGCGGGCCTGGACCTGGTAGTAGCGGTTGAGGGAGGAGGTCTGGCTGAGAACGCGGCCGAAATTGGTGGACACCGGATTGGTATCCGGCGCCGTCATTTGGGAGCGGTTCTGGAGATTAATGACGTCGGCGCGGATTTGCAGGCGGACGCGCTCCGCGATCTTGAAATCGCGGAGCAGGTTGGCGTTCCATTGGTTCAATCCGTCGGCCCGCAAGCCTTCGAAAAAGCGGGGGAAGACGCGAACGTGGAAGGCGGCGGGCTGAGCGGCGGCGGCGTTGACCAGGTTCAGATTCGTGTTGAACCAGCGGTCCAGAGACTTGGTTCCGGAACGCGCGGCATCCTCGAATCCATTGATGTCGCCGTTGTAGAAAAGATTGCCCCAGCCAAGCAGCGGGCCGTTTTGGAATTCATAGGTTGCGGCAATTTGGAAGCCGCCGAGAATGTGATTGAGAATCCCCTCGGTGGCGAAGGAGCGTCCCCGGCCAAACGGCAGTTCATAGATGCCGGTGGCCGTGAAGCGATGGGGGCGGGCCGTGTCGGAGGGCCACCAGATGGTGGGGTCCGGATTGAACTCGTTCTCGATGATGGTGCGGTTGGACTGGAACATGCGCGTGTAGGAAGCATTGAGGTTGAAGCCTCGCGCGTAGCGGCGCTGGAAGTTGAACTCGAAGGCGTTGGTGCGGGCCGTGCCGTTTGAGACCGCATTGTTGCTCAATCCGTTCATGTGCGGGAATGGGCGCAGCAGCCTGTTCTTGGCAATGGTGGGCGAGGTAAAAGCGCCAAGCGTGGACAGGTGCTGGTAGAGGGTGGGATTCTGTGTTTGCAGAAAGGCGAAGTTGGACAACAGGAATGGGTTCGGCACCTGGCGGTTCATTTCGGTGGCGAGGGCGTTATTACGAGTATTACCCGTGGCCCAGTAGCGCTCCGGCAACGCGTCCTCGCGAACCGTCAGGTTGATGCGGTCGGCCCACTGGCCCCAGTAGGACGCTTCGACGAGCGTGTTGGGAGTGAGTTCACGCTGCACGCCTACCCGCCAGCGCTGGACACGCGGATGCTGCCGGTTGAAGCCGGTATAGTTGAAGCCTTGGCCGGCGCGGGCCATGGAACCGAGGGCAGCGCGCAACGGTGAATCGAATCGCGTACCGTCGCGCCGCACGGGAAAGGGATCGGAAAGAGGCGAGACACCGCCCTGCGGATTACCCGCGTTCCAGGTCTGCCCGAAATCGTTAGTCAGAACCGTGTCCGTGGCGCGGTTGAAGCCAAACTGATTTCCCTCCTGGTTCATAACGTTGAGAGTGTCGAAGAACACACCGTACCCGCCGCGGACAACGGTTCTGGGCGAGACCTGGTAGGCAGCGGAAAGGCGCGGAAGGAACATGAGTTCGTTGCTCCATAGGCGCCTGGGAGCGCCATTCTGGCCGGCATACACGGTGCCTCCGCGAACGATGAACTGGCTCGCGGGAAGTTCCGGCAACGGGTTGCGTGCATAGGCGGCTTGGGCGGCGGCGGCGATGGGGAGTTCGAGATTGGGATCGAAGTAGGTGAGGGCGCGATTGAACCGCTCCGTGGGGCCTTGCTCGTATTCCATCCTGAGGCCGAGCGTGACGGTGAAGTTGCGCGAGACGCGCCACGTATCCTGCCCGTACCAGGCGTAGTAGGGATTCATCAGCGCGAAGGTGTCGTTTGTATCCACCGACATTCCGGTGGGCATCCCCAACAGGAACGTGGCCCAGCTTAAGCCGAGCCCGGCCGCGGGCGTGAACGCGTCCTCATCCTTGCGGACGAAGGTGTTGGCGAAGTTGAAATTGCCGGACGTGAGGCCGCCCGTCTGAATCTGATTGCGATAGTGCTGGCGAAAGTCGATTCCGAAGCGGAGCGAGTGGCTGTTGCGGACATGCGACAGGTTGTACTTCAGGCTCTGCTGGCGGCCGATGGGGCCCGGATCGACGGGCGTGCCGAGAAGCATGTCGCCCCCCCAAAATGTCATACCCGGCCAGATCACGCGGGGCAGCACGCAACTATCGCCGCATTTCGCATCCATGTAGGCAGGCAAACCCACTGTGGAGGGCTTGAACTTTCGCGTGCCGAGGCGCTGGTTCTGGGTGAGGAACCGCGTCACGTCGACACTGAGATTCATGACCGTCGTGGCGGACTTGGTCCAGGTCCAATCGACCAGGCCGGTGACGTTGGGCCGCTTTTCGTCCCAGGCCATCAGGCCGGCTTCGGTCTCGTAGGTGAAGTCCTGGGCATCCTCCTCAAAGCCGCTCAGGAACCAGCGGAAGAACAGGCGGTGGCGGCTGGAGGCCTGATAGTCGATCCGGTTGTTCCAGCTTTCGTACTCGACGTTGTTGGGCATGCCGGAGGCCTGGTAGTTGTTAAAGGGCTCTCGGCGGGGATCGGTGGGATCGTTGTTCGGCACCGGGAGGCGCTGCGAATAGAACGCGGCCATGGGGTTCGAGATACGGGCGCGGGGCAGAATATTGCCGCTGAACGGGGTACGGACGACGTGGCCTGGGCGGGCTGGATCGGGCCGGGTGGTGAGTGGATCGTAGATCTGATAGCGCACGGCGTCGATGGGCAGGAAACGGGAAAAGTCGCCGCTGCGCATGGCGAGCGTGGGGACGGTGTAGTTGAACTCGCTGGGCCGCGCGGTCTGGAGATTCTTCAGATAGGAGTAGCCGACGAAGAAGAACAGTTTGTTGCGGCCGTCGAAGACGCCGGGGATGATGAGAGGACCGGACGCCGTGCCATGCAAGTTGTTGGTGTGACCGGCTGCCAGAAGAGGACGCTGGCGCAGTTCGTTGACCAAAGCGGTGTTCCCGGCGCTCTGGGCGACGGCGATCTGGGTGGCACGAGTTTGCTTGGTGAAGAACGGAACGGCGTTCCAGCGCTGGTTGAGATACTGATAGGTCGCCGAGCCGTGATAGGCGTTATTGCCGGACTTGGTGGACATGGAGATGTTCAAGCCGGTGGCGTGGCCGAAGGCGGCGTCGAAGTTCGAAGTCTCGATGCGGAACTCGTCGACGACATCGGGGCTGGGCATGAGCGAGACCCGGCGGTTGGTGCCGTTCGTGGAGCCGCCGTCGAGCGACCACTCATTGCCGCCGACGTTGCCGGGCATGTTGTAGCCGGAGCCGCCGCCCACCTGGCCCTGCACGAGAAACTGCGTGGTGCCGGGCACCTGCACGCCGGGAGCGAACCGCGTAAGCATTGTGATGTTGTTGCCGAGCACGGGCAGGTCCATGATTTCTCGATTCGTCATCGAGCGGCCCGTGGCGACTGTGCTGGTATCGAGAATGGGCGCCTCGGCGGAGATGGTGACCGATTCGGTGGCGCCGCCCACCTCCAGAGGAATATCGATGCGCAACTGTTCGGCGATGCCGACGGAGATGCCGCTGCGGACAACGCGTTTGAAGCCCTGCATCTCCGCGGCGACACTGTAGGCGCCCGGGATGAGCAGCGGCGCTTCGTAGTAGCCGCTGGCATTTGTCGTCAGGCTGACTGAAACGTTGGTGCCGGTATTTGTCACCGTCACTTTCGCGCCAGCGACAACCGCGGCCTGAGGGTCCGTGACTGTGCCGTTAATGGACCCGCGGGTATCCTGGGCCGCCAACGGTACGGCCGCGATGAAGAAGGCTAACGCTCGACACATGCTCCGAGTAGTTATATCAAGAGTTCGCGGTCGAGCGGGGAGCCGGCCACACTAGAAGGTCATTTTCAAGCCGAGCCGGAGAATGCGGTCGCCGTTCGGTTCGCGGCCGCCGGCGTTCGTGCCCGTGACTTCAAAGACACCGCCCCGGAACGAACCGTCCGGATTCGTCAGCAGGTTGTTGATGCCTGCCGAAGGGTTGCCGAACTTCGGCGTATTGGTCCAGTTGAACCACTCGGCGCGAAGCTGGAATCCGAAGCGTTCTTTCAAGGTGAAGTTACGAAAGAGTCCGAGATCCGTATTGAAGAACCCAGGACCGCGCAAGCTGTTAAAGCCGGCTGTGCCGAAGCGGGGCTCGACGACCCGGGCGAAGGCGAAAGGATCGAAGAAAGCCACTCCCCGGCCGATGCCGCCAAGCCGCGCGACGTCCTTTTTGACCTGGTCGGCGCGCTGGGTGCTGCCGGGAAGGCGCAGGCTGCCCCCATCGCTGGTGACACGAACGGGCGTGCCGGTCATATAGCCTGTGAGAGTATTCAACTGCCAGCCGCCAAGCAGAGCGTTGACCCCTTTGCCGCCGGAAAAGCGCTTCCCGGAGCCAAAGGGCAGTTCGTAGGTCGCGGTGATCTGGGTGTTGTGAGTCCGGTCGAAGTTCAACGGTACGTAGTTCAGGCTCGTGAAGGCCAGGGCCGGTACCAGCGGGCCGCCGTTGTTGTCCTCATTGCAGCACCAACCCATGGCCTTGGACCACGTGTAGGCCATGTTCATTTGGAAACCGCCGGAAAAGCGCTTGGTGACCGTCGCCTGCATCGAGTGGTAGTTGTTGTCGCCCATCGGCCCGATTAGGCTGGTTTCGACGGCGCGGCGAAAACTCGGGAAGAGCGGCTGGCCGGCCTGATCGGCGCCGATTACTTGACCCGCGTTCAAGTTCAGCCGCCCGCTGACGCGCACCGCCCGGCTGGCTACGTAGCCCGCCTGGGCGGTCCAGTTGTTGCCAAGGTCGCGCTGCACGATGAAGTTGTAGTTCAGGATGTAGCTGCGCTTGAATTCGTCGCCAGTGGTATTGACGGCGTAGTTGGCCGGAATGGGGATGCGTCCGTTCGAACCGACCGACGGGTTTGGCAGTACGGGAAGTCCCTGCGAAAGCGTGGTGGCCCAGCCGAGCGCCGCTGGCGCGAGGTTGAACGCGGCGAGGATCGGATAGTTCGTACGCAAGGGGCGCGCCAGGTTCCAAGGATCCCAGTTGAGGCCGAAGCCGGTCCGAATGACCGTCTTTTCGTTGGCCCGGTAGGCGGCACCGAGGCGCGGGCTGAACAGCAGCTTGGCCACGCGGGTGCCACAATTCCTAGGCACGCCGCCCACGCCACAAACCAGCATCTCGTTCGTGGCGAAATCGTACCGCTCCATGCCCCGGTCCTCTCGAACCGGCATCGGGAAGCTTTCGATGCGTGTGCCGTAGGAGAGCGTCAATTTTCGGCTCGCCTGCCACTGGTCGCGGACGTAAAAGCTCAGCATCGAGGTACGTGTCCGATAGATGTCGGGGACTTGCAGGATTCGTCCGCCACCGTCGACCAGGCCCAACAGGTAGGTTGCCATGGAGTTAAATTGATTACCGGCCCCAACGTTCCCGTTGTCCAGCCGCAACTGGGTGGGCCCCTGGCCGAAGTTCAGGCGGCCGGAGGCGCCGCCCGCCGCCCCGGCAAATTCGGGCTGGGTGTGGTTGAGTTGCAGGTAGTACAGATCCATTCCGAAACGGACGTTATGCGAGCCTTTCAGCCAGTTGGCATTGGCTACATACTGCGATTGCGGGTCAGTCCGGTAGTAGGGCATGTAGGTCTCGGTGGAGCCGAACGCCGTGAAGCCGCCAATGCCAAAACCGGGATAACCGGACTCAAAAAACCGCCGGCCGTTGGTGCCCGGAATCCTTAATTCGTCGGTGCCGCGATTGGGGCCAAGGCCGGGCTGCTCGATGTTGGTGTCCATGAGCGTATAGCCGTAGTAGGCATCGACGATAAAGGAGGGCGAGAAAGTATACGTCGTGGCGAGCGTACCGCTCCAGGTATTGCCAAAGCCCTTGCCTGGATTCCCGAAGGCAATGGGCGGTCCGCCGATATCGCCGAACGCCGTGGGTGCTGTGAGGTCGAAATCGAGCCAGCTGAGCCGCGCATAGGCGTTCCACCGGTCGCTCAGGTTGAAGTTGAATTTGGAGTCGATGGTCCGGCGGTCGAAGGCGGCCTCGCCAAGGGAGAAATAGTTGTTGGTCGGGATTCCCGTTGGAGCCGGGTTGTTCTCCTGCGGCAGCCGCTGCATCAGTAGCGCGGAGGTGGGGTGAATGCGCTGGGCCGGAATGAGATTGCCGGGGAACGGCATGCGGCCCTGGCCATTTGCCTGACCGGAGGACGGATCGTACACAGGCAGAACCGACGCCGACAGGTTGCCCGCCCGCATGGGTGCGGTCGGTACGGTCTGCAGGGCGCCAGCGAAGCGGCGGTCGGTGGAGTTCTCGTAGCTGCCGAAGAAAAAGATGCGGTTCTTCTTAATCGGCCCGCCGAAGCGGCCACCCCACTGGTTGTTCACAAATTTGGGGATACCCTGATTGCCGGGAAGGAAGAAATTACGCGCTTGGGACCAGTTGCCCTGGTTGTACTCAAAGAGGGCGCCATTGAAATTATTGGTGCCCGAGCGAATCGTAACGTTAACGGAAGCGCCGCCGGCCAAGCCCTGTTCGGCGTCGAAGGTGTTGGTTACCACGTTGACGTTCTCGATGGATTCCAGGGCGGGAACGTAGCTAGCGATGTGCGGCAGCCAGACATTGGTGGCGCTGGCGCCGTCGATGCGAGTATTGTTGGCGGCCGTATTGTTTCCGTTCGTGCTCCACGACATAGACCGCGAAGGATTGGACGGCACCGAATGGGGCGTGGAAGGCGGCGTGATGCCTGGGACGGTGATAAACAACGACTGGTAGTTGCGGCCGTTGGTCACCGGCAGATCCGTTAGCTGCTTGGCGGTGATCTCGGCCTTCACTTCGGCGCGATCGGTCTGAAGCAAAGCGGCGGCGGCGCTTACGTTTACCGTTTCGGCGATCTGGCCGACTTGAAGCTTCATGTCGACGCGGGAAGTGGAGTTTACTTGAATCGGGACGTTTTCCTGGACGGCAGCCCGAAAACCATCCTTAGAGATGCGGACGCTGTACACCCCAGCTTGAACGGTGGGGATGCTGTAGCTGCCCACTTCGTTGCTCGTGGCCGTTCTGGCCGTGCCGGTTTCTTTGTTGGTAATCGTGACGCTCGCATTCGGCACCGCGGCATCCGAAGAATCCGTGACGGTGCCGGTGAGCGAACCGTAGAGGATCTGGGCGGCGGCCGGAGTGGCCAGCGATACGGAAAGGAGCGTACCTGCGAACAGAGCTCTGAGCTGAGAAAACATGAAGACACCCCTAAAGAAGCATTCTCTTCGAGACGAAGAGCTATGACGATATTCTAGCCCGGCGGATTGACAGGCGCAACGCCCGGACGCCCGGACGGCCCTTTAGAACTGGTACAACTCGGCGACCAGCGGGGACTTGCCACCGCCGGCGCCCACCGTTGCCTCTTCCAAACGAATCTCCCGGATGAAAATTCCGGTGTCGCCCAGGTAGACTTCGTAATCGGCCGGATGCGGCAGCGAGCCCTGGATGAGCGCCTCCGAGAGCGGGTCCTCGACGTAGCGCTGGAGCGCGCGGCGCAACGGCCGGGCGCCGTAGCTGCGATCGACGAGCGTTTTTTCGAGGATGTACTTGGCGGCGTCGGGCAAAAGCTTGATCTTGATCTGCTTGACCGCCAGGTTGGTGTTAATGAGCGTCACCAGCATGTCGATGATCTTGATCAGGTCCTCATCGGCGAGCGACGTGAAGAGGATCACTTCGTCGAGGCGGTTTAGGAATTCGGGGTTGAACGCCTTCTTCACCTCACCCATGACCTGATCCTCGATCTTGGCCGGCATGCCGGCCGCGGGGGCGGCGAAACCGAGCGTCGCTTTCTTGTCCAGGAAGCGCGCGCCCAGATTCGAGGTCATGATGATAATGGTGTTCTTGAAGTCCACCGTGTTGCCCAGACCGTCGGTCAACTGGCCGTCTTCGAAGACCTGCAAGAGGATGTTGTAGATGTCCGGATGGGCCTTTTCGATCTCGTCGAGAAGGATGATGGAGTAGGGCTGGCGCTTTACCCGCTCAGTCAACTGGCCGCCCTCTTCATAGCCCACATACCCGGGGGGCGAACCGATGAGCTTCGAGACCGAGTGCTTCTCCATGTACTCCGACATGTCGAAGCGGATGAGCGATTTTTCGCTGCCAAAGAGGAACTCCGCCAGGGCGCGGGCCACTTCTGTTTTGCCGACGCCGGTGGGCCCCAGAAAAAGGAACGAACCGGCCGGACGCTTGGGCGACTTCAGGCCGGCGCGCGAACGGCGGATGGCGCGGGACAGCGCGCTGATCGCCTTTTCCTGGCTGACGATGCGCTTGTGGAGTTCTTCCTCGATGCGAAGCAGCTTGGCGACCTCCTCCTCGCGGATGGCGGTCATCGGGACGCCGGTCCAGCGGGCCACGACGTCTTCGATGTCGTCCTTGGTGACCACGCCGGTGGAGGTGTCGTCGAGGTTGTACTTGTCCCGCAGCAGGCGCAGGTTCTCGCGCTCCTTGCGTTCCTCATCGGAGTAGTAGCGCGCCTTTTCGAACTCGTGATTGGCGATGGCGTTCTCCATCCGGTGGACGATGAACTTGATGCGCTTTTGAATCTCGCTGACGTCGGAAGGCAGCGTGGTCTGCTTCAGCTTGACGCGGGCGCCGGCTTCGTCAATCAGATCGATGGCTTTGTCGGGCAGGAAGCGATCCGGGATGAAGCGATTGGAGGCGAACACGGCGGTTTCGATGGAATCGTCCGTGTACGCCACGGCATGGAACTTCTCATACCGTTCCTTGATGCCGTACATGATCTTGATGGCATCGGCCTCCGACGGAGGAGGGACCTTTACCGCCTGGAAGCGCCGCTCCAGCGAGCGGTCCTTCTCGATCGACTTCCGGTACTCCGACGGCGTGGTGGCGCCGATGCATTGGATTTCGCCCCGGCTCAGCGCGGGCTTCAGGATATTGGCCGCATCGAGCGAACCCTCGGCCGAACCGGCTCCGACCAGGGTATGCAACTCATCGATGAAGATGATGGCGTTCTGGTTCTCCATCAGCTCCTTCATGATGGTCTTCAGCCGCTCCTCGAACTGGCCGCGGTACTTGGTGCCGGCGACGATCAACGACAGATCGAGCGCCAGAATCCGCTTTTCACTGAGGAACGAGGGTACGTCGCCGTCGGCGATTCGCTGGGCCAGGCCTTCGACAATGGCCGTCTTTCCGACGCCGGGCTCTCCGATCAGCACCGGGTTGTTCTTCGTGCGGCGGCAGAGGATCTGCACAACCCGCTCCAACTCGTGGTCGCGTCCGATGAGCGGATCCAATTGACCGTCGAGCGCGGCCTGGGTGAGGTCGCGCGAAAACTCGGCGAGCAGCGAGGACTCCTTCGGACGGTTGGAGGTGATTTTTTCCGACGTGGAACGCGCGATCTCCTCGCGCACCTGCGAAAGGCGCAGGCCGCGCTCATGCAGGATTTCGGCGGCGAAACACTTCTCCTCGCGCAGCAGGCCCAGCAGCAGATGCTCGGTACCGATGTGTTTGTGATTCAGGCGCTCCGCTTCCTCGGCGCCGTAGGCCAGCACGCGCTTGCACTCATGCGACAGCGGCAGATCGACCGAAGGCGGCGTTGGACCGCAGGAACCGGTTGGCCAGGGCCTTGTCCTCGCGCAGCAGGCCCAGCAAGAGATGTTCGGTCTCGATGTAGGGGCTGCCAAATTGCGAGGCCTCGTAGCGGGCGAAGAAGATTACGCGGCGGGCTTTTTCGGTATATCGTTCAAACATGGTTAAATGCGGGCCGTAACGTCGGCCACTCCTCCATGGTGCAGTTGCAAAACGCGATCGCAGGCTTTGGCACACTCCCGGTCGTGCGTGACGAAGATGGAAGTGAGGCCGTGAGCCTGATGAAGATCTCTGATGAGCGAAATGATCTTGTCGGCGGTTTTTTCGTCGAGGTTTCCGGTGGGCTCATCGGCGAAAAGGAATTTCGGCCGGCCGGCCAGCGCGCGCGCCAGCACGACCCTCTGTTGTTCACCGCCGGAGAGTTCTCCGGCGCGGTGATGAGCGCGGTTCTTGAGTCCCACTTCGTCGAGCCTCTCCAAGGCTACCGGTGCGGCCTCGCCGTAGGGATTGCCGCGAATCAGCAGCGGCATCATCACATTTTCCTGCGCGGTAAATTCGGGCAAAAGGTAGTGGGTTTGCCAAACAAATCCGATCTCGCGGTTGCGAAAATCGGCCAATCCGGTTTCCGACAGGGCTTGCAAATCGTTGAGGCCGAAGAAGATCTTCCCCTTCGACGGGCGGTCTAGCCCTCCTAGACAATGGAGAAGACTCGATTTCCCCGCGCCGGAAGCACCGACCAGGGCGACACGCTCGCCGTGCTGGACCGTTAAATTCAACGAATCGAAGACCGTAAGAGTCTCATCGCCAGATCTATAAGACTTCGTTAGAGCTTCGGTACGAATTGCGGCTTCGCCCACGTCTTCAGGCTAGCATGGCTAGGCCTCCTCGACGGCCTCCCAGTCGCCGAAGGGGTCGTCAAACAGGGCCTTCCAACCTTCAGGACCCATGGCCATCTCCTCTTCGGTAAGCAGACAGCCGTTCAGCGCGGATTCGATGGCGGCGCGGTCCATACCGGCGCCAATGAAAACGATCTCCTGCATGCGGTCGCCGTAGGGTTCCATCCACAGTCCGGCGAGCGCGGAGAGAGAGGCCTCGTCTTCCGGCCATTCGTCCTTCGGAAGGGCCGCGTACCAATACCGTTCCGGCTCGGAGGTCACACAGTTGCCCGCCTGGGAGTAGACGCCGATGACGTCGTGCTTGGTGGCTAGCCAGATGAAGCCTTTGGCGCGAAGAACGCCGAGAAAATCGTTGTCGAGCGCATCATGGAAGCGCTGCGGATGGAAGGGCCGGCGGGCGCGGTAGACGAACGACGAGATGCCATATTCCTCGGTCTCGGGAATGTGCTCGCCCCGCAGTTCCTTGAGCCAGCCGGGCGCGGCGGCCGCTTTCTCCTCATCGAACAGGCCGGTGTTCAGAATCTCCCGCGCACCGACGCGGCCGAAGGACGACTCCAGAATGCGGGCATCCGGATTCAAGCGCTTCAGGATCTGGCTGAGGCGGGCGACATCCGGAGGCGCCATGCGGTCCACCTTATTGAGGATGAGAACATTGGCGAATTCGATCTGGTCAATTAACAGATCGGCGATGCTGCGTTCGTCGTCTTCGTTCAACTCCAGGCGCCGATCGGCCAGCGAGTCGATCGACTCGTAGTCTTCCAGGAACTTTTCGCCGTCGACGACGGTGACCATGGTGTCGAGCTGGGCAACGTCGCCGAGGCCTTTCCCCTGTTCGTCGACAAAACTGAACGTGGCGGCGACGGGCATGGGCTCGGAGATGCCGGTGGACTCGATCAACAGATAGTCGAATCGCTTCTCGCGCGCGAGGCGTTCGACCTCGATCAGCAAGTCCTCCCGCAGGGTGCAGCATATGCAGCCGTTGGTCATCTCGACGAGCTTTTCGTCGACGCGATTGAGAGCCGATTGTGAAGCGACCAGACGCGAATCGATGTTGATTTCGCTCATGTCGTTCACGATGACGGCGACTTTCAAGCCTTCGCGGTTATTCAGCACGTGGTTCAGAAGCGTAGTCTTTCCGGCCCCGAGAAATCCCGAGAGCACGGTGACTGGGAGTTTGGTTGTCATTCGATGTCCTTACTTGATTCACGCAAACGGCGCACTCGCCATAAAGAGTCAACTCATGGCCCAGGGCGCGGAAGCCGGTGGGGAGGATGCGCTGCCAGCCGTCGACGCAGCCCGGCACTTCGAACACCTGCCGGCAGGACCGGCAAACGAAGTGGTGGTGATGGGGCTTGCCGGCGCGTTCGAAGCGAGCCGGTTCACCGGCGAGCACGACCTCGGTGAGCCAGCCTTCCTGGACCAGCTTGCCGATCTGGCGGTAGACCGTTGCGATGCCGACGCCCGGCACGGTGCGCTTGGCGCGGGAGTGAATTTCGACGGCCGTCAGCGGGCCAGTCTCGTCCTGGAAGATGCTTCGAATTGTGAGGGACTGGCGAGTTTTGCGCAGGCTCATGGCAAAATTTTGATAGCGCCTTCTCATTATACGAAAATGTTTTTCGCGTGGCTAGAAGACACTCCGGGAAAGACGATCGCAGTCCGGCCGGTGCGCGGAGACACTTCGCCTGCGCGCGTTGGGGGAGGGGTCCGAAATCTGTGTTTTGGGCGCTCACGTTCGCAGTTCGGGATCGAGATTTTGGGCCGGAGGCGCGGGCGGGGCGGGTGGATAGTGGGGTTGGAAGGGCTCGAGCGGCGGGAGGGGCTGTGTTTTCTCGTGTTCGCGGGCGTAGGAAAGGAGGATTTCGCCGGCGATTTGGGACCCTTCGTCAGAACTGGAAAATTCGCGTAAGTCCTTGAGCGTCTTGATGAGACGGGAGACCTCGCGGGAGTGCTGGCGGGCGCGGCGTTCGAGCGACTCGGCGCCGGTGCCTTCCATTTCGGCGCGGACGTAAAGATGCCGCATTTCGGTGTTGGGCGCGGTTTCCTGGAGTTGGCGCATGCGGGCTTCGGTGATGGCGCGGGCGGCGGCGACGAGACGGCTGGCGGCCCATTGGAGGTCGACGATCATGGCGACGATTTCGCCCTCGAAGGCGTTCCGCGGATTGAACTGGTCCATGGCAGCGAGCCAGACGGCAGCGTAGGCGTTCTGGTCCTCGAACGAGAGCGTGGACTGGCGGGCGACGTAGGCGGCGTGGGTGATATTGACGCGGGCGCACTTCGCCTTGCCTTCCGGCGTTTTGGGGCCTTTGGACTTGGCTCCGTTGATGCGGGCATGCTCGGACCGCGAATTCTTTTCCTGTGACACGAGGGATCTCCTGAAATAGAAAAGCCCCCGGTTTTAGGCCAGGGGCGTTTGCGGGCGCGTTGCGCTCCACAACCGGATTATACGGTGGCGTCAAGAATTTTCGGGCTGCCTGGAGGCCAGTTTAGCTGGAAGTGATTGGAAAAATGGGAGAAAAAATATTTTCGTTTTTTGGGGTTTTGGAGGGGGCGGGTTTTTGGGGTTGCGGTGTCGAATGTACTTGCGCCGTTTTACGCGCTGCAGGTGGCAGAGGTGACTGACCCCACTGGCCCCACTGGCTCGACCCCACTGGCCCCCAAAAACCAGACGATGAACGCTTTAGGCGCTTTCCGACTGCACTGCGGCTGGCACCTGGAGGTGACTGGTACTATTCATCCGGCATTGGCCATACGACATCATACACGAGAGTGATAACCTATCAAGTGCTCGATCAATTTGGATCGCCGATGGATGCTTTTTCTCTTAATGGTTGGGGGATTCAAGAGGCTTTTTTATATCAAGATGGCAATATGAGCACTTCGGCTGGACCACCGTGGTCCTGGGCGAACGGGACTCTTACGCCAAGTGGTACTTTCGAGGATACGATCTCCGCGAATTCAATTCCGGCGAAGCCGCAAAGCGGCACCGTAGTTCAATCGTTTACGGCAGTGAGTGCATTCGGTTTTCAGCCTCTCAGAATTCTCGGCATCGGAACATCGCCATCGGACCAGAGCACGTCGCCAAATAGAATTTTCGCTTCGGCGAACGTTGTCACAATCAATTCCACACTTTCTCCCCGACCCTGTGCCAAATGAACGACCTAGACAGGAGGCTCCGATGCTGTATTTGTTACTGCTAATCTCTTCAACGCCGATACTTGCCATGGGTGAGCTGTTCGAGATGGCGGACAACGTTTCGGTAGGCCAAGTAGCTGACGTTATCTATTCGCCGCCGGTTGCCGGCCTCAAGTCCGGTGGCGATGGAACCTGCACTTTCGCGTTTCGAGTGCACGAAACTCTAAAAGGAAAGCTCACGCCGCTTGTAGTCACCGGAGATTCGTCCAGCGCAGAGTGCAGTCTGGTCAAAAACCACTCCCTAAGTGACTCTCCGACAGTAGTATTTTCTTTGAGTCCGATGAAGGGATCAACGTTTCGGAGCCTGCCGGGCTTGTTCTCTGCCTGTGTTAGGAGGCTAAGGCGGCCATTGCCTCCAAAGTCAAGGTTAAGCGCACAAGGCCGATTGGCGTTTGCACTGTCTGATTCGTTGTCTCTCGAGCTAGACCAAACGTCTCGCACGCGAATCGTTGACGTGGCCGATTATGCCGGGTGGAGCGGAGTAGCCGATCTAGTCAATTTCCTCGCTTCCAAGGGAGACAGCAACACACTATCCAAACTCACTAGTGTCCGGTAAACTTTCCGGTGGTATCCAGCAAGCGTCCTGTTTGCAATGAGATACGCGGATTTCGAGTCGGGAACGATTTCAGCCGCGAAAATTCGATTTTCCGGGTCCGG
>Ga0194119_10003775_pt1 | contig 24015 bp, 22 predicted proteins | sample TA2MahC100mmetaG_FD_148620 | JGI IMG/M metagenome (GOLD analysis project Ga0194119, IMG submission 148620) | Freshwater microbial communities from Lake Tanganyika, Tanzania - TA2015018 Mahale Deep Cast 100m | ecosystem: Environmental > Aquatic > Freshwater > Lake | place: Tanzania: Lake...
GTTGTGACATATTTTGCCGTTGTGACATATTTTGCCGTTGTGACATATTTTGCCGTTGTGACATATTTTGCCGTTGTGACATATTTTGCCGTTGTGACATATTTTGCCGTTGTGACATATTTTGCCGTTGTGACATATTTTGCCGAAATTGAGTTTAAATAGAAAATGGTAAATATTGGCAAAATATACATGGATATTGATATTTCTGATCCGGCGTTTTCTTTAGGAATAAGCGATGTGAATCAAGTTATAAATAATAGCTCTGATGATAATACAATGTTTTTATATATAGGCGCTGCACTTGTCGTGCTCTTTATTGGAATGTTTGTATATAAATTTTATATGAACAAACAGTCGACCGGAAAAGAAGAACCTTCTCATATGGATTGTCCTGGTGGATTTTGTGCGAGACCAGATCCTTAAAAGTATTTTTTGTTCTTCCTTGTTTTATACAAGTTGAATAAGGAGGATGACTTTCTATTTCTTTTATGTATCCGTTTCTTTGTCTTTCTTTTATCATTCTTTTTCTCTTTTATTGTATCTTTTTCTTTCTTATTATCATCGTTAGCATCCGGTTTATAACTCAAAAACCATTCTTCAAATTGCTTCTTATCCTTATTCGCACTCAATTCCTTATATTTAGCAGCCTTTTCTGCCTTTAATTCTTCCACCGATTGTTGATGACCATAACATGTGATACTAAATCTTCGTAATAACCCCTTTTGTGCCAATCTATTTTTTTGCTGAACGTCAAACAAAAATGTAGACATACATAATATTCTCTCTATAAACTGATTATAATAAGGTCTATCTGCATATAAAAACGCTAAATAGAAACTCAACATCGTATCTATTGTTGCCACCTTCACCTTTTTACCACTCATCATCAACACATTATAACTATGACATCCAATCGGTTTATATATAAACAATATCGAATCCTTCCCAATCTTCACTTCATAATGTTCTGGAATAATTTCTCCCACCTCCTTTTGTTTAATAATCGTCACGTTCTTCACACCATTATCGTCCAATCGTTTTTTAATATCTTGCGCCTTATTTTCCGGATCATTCGATAAGACATCAAAATCCGCGATTTTCTCCAATTTTTTCCTGGATTTTGCAGGCATGTATTGCGAATATAAAATGTTGGCAAATCCGCCAAAGAAAACGACGCCTTGATTGATCAAAGTATTTCTGACCGTTTCAAATATTTTATCTTCATCCAATCTGGACTCCATTTCACGCTGGAAATCAATATTGTTACAGTCTATATCTGTAATGGGATAATTTTTATTTAATAAGGTTAATCGTTTCAATACTTTTTCCCAGCGACTGATATCTCCTGCAGGTCTGGATAATTCTAAATACATCGACATTCTTAAAAAGTTGGGTGGTGCATATAATATTCCACCCACACTCATTGCATCTTTTTTCAATGAACTGAAGATTTCTTTCGGCACTTGGGTTATATCTGCAACTGCCATATAATTGACAAATACCTTATAGGTGCCATGATGCTGTCCGGATTTCGCTTCCACATCTATAAATCCCTTCTTATAATAAATATTTGCCAATTCTTTCGCATCTTCCATCGCATGTTGAGAGAAAAAATCATAATCCGGTATCTCTACTTCTTTATTATAAAATCGGTCTTCTTCTGGTAAAATGTTATTGATTGCCGTTCCCCCATAACATATCTCCTTCTTGCGTTTAATGAATTCCTCTAATATGTCAATGATTTTTTGAACATCGTCTGAATTCGCGACACGTTTACCCATCTTTTCTTCCGCTTTATCTACCGCCATACGTAATATTGCCAATTCACAATCTGCAAACGATACCCCTTTGCAAACGTTTTTTTCTCTCGACATGTGTTATATATTAAATAGATTATTTTATTAAGTGCTAAAACTATAATAGTCAGTTGTGGTTGTTCTCGTTGCATAAGAATATTCTGGTAATTGAGGCGTTGGTGCTGGAACAGTGACTGGTTTATATCGCAAATCATCAGGTTTTAACGCAAATGCATATCCTGCTCGATCAAAAAATAACGCATTATCCATTAAATAATTATCCACCAATTGGTATCGCATGGCAATCATTTGGCAACCACTGGCGCGACATACCATACCACTTGGATTGGAAGGCGACGAACCATTATCAGGTAACACAATCGTTATCCCTCGTCTATTAAACTCTGTCAATTCATTAATATCTGGATTATTCTGAACATTATAATAGTCATATGCTCTCATAAAGATAGAATTACTGGTTAAATTGACATATTCAACCAGTTGTTCATTTTCCAAAAAGGCAGTGTTACTTCTATCTATTATCAACACCACTTTATTCTGTAGTTGAAGTAAAGGAACACTTCCTAAATTTTGTCCACTTGCTTCAAAACTATAATTCATACCCAACATGATATCAGTATTGGATTGAAATATGTTTGCTAAATTGGTATACATGGTTTGGTTATTACTCTTACATCGCAAATGAATAAGCAAAGGATCCGTTGGATTTGGACAGGTCGATCCTGAAAATGCATAATTGCGAATCGTGTCCATCACCGACGAAAAATTCACCGAATTCAATGTTTCCTTGACATAATAACTATCGGAGGTACTCGTTGCAACCACAGGTTGATTATTGACCGAATAAATCTCAAAATCGAGACATCGGACGCCTTGTTTGATCACCGCTTTCAAATTGCATATATCGACAAAATCGTTTTTATAACCGCCACCAGAACATGCATTATAAGCAGTTTTTACATAATAGTCATATAAATTGCCACTACAGTCTGGATCAGAAGATGTGATAGGTCTTATATTTCCATCGAGGGATGAATACAAATCATTCATGTAATCGCATTCTGAATGTTGGAGTTTAGAGAGATAAATCAAATATCCGATATAGATGATTAAAATCACAAAGGTAAATCCAAGTATCATATATGATTGGAAATTTTCGTCTAAACTCTGAAGTTGAGATAAATAATTGCCAGCATTGGTTGTCGACATTGTTAATATATATAAGTATTTTATAATATAATAGAATTAAAAATATATAGTATATTTAATATATGGCCGGCGGATTAATGCAATTAGTGTCTCAAGGACAAACCAATCTCATATTATATGGAAACCCCACCAAATCATTCTGGAAAGCATCTTTCAAACAATGCACCAATTTCGCCAAACAAAATTTTCGGATTGATTATGAAGGCACTCCACAACTCAGTCTCACTGCAGATAGCACATTCACCTTTAAAATCAAACGATATGCAGAACTATTAATGGATTGTTATATCTGCATAACCTTACCCAATATATGGTCTCCTGTTATTCCGCCACAATCTTATACCAATTCCGATGGATCCACTGGATATTCTGACTGGGCGCCGTATGAATTTCAGTGGATCAAAAATCTGGGTGCCCAAATCATCCGTAAAATAACCATTCATTGTGGAAACCAACAACTTCAACAATATTCCGGTCAATACATTTTAGCATCTGCACAACGCGATTTCACTGGACAAAAATTGGCACTGTTCAACGAAATGATTGGAAATGTTCCTGAACTGAATGATCCTGCCAATGTAGAACCTCGTGTGAATGCCTATCCAAATGCTTATTATACAACCAGTCCTGCCGGTGCACAACCATCTATTTCTGGTAGAACGCTTTGGATTCCGCTCGGTGCATGGTTCAATTTATCGAGTTATCAGGCATTTCCATTGGTTGCCCTGCAATATAACGAGTTAGTCATCAATGTTACCTTCAGACCGATCAATGAATGGTTCAGTATTCGAGATGTCATGGATTATACCAACAACTATCCTGTAGTCGCTCCCAATTTTAACCAATATTATATGCAATTCTATCGATTTTTACAGACTCCTCCTGACCAAGAATTGGGACCGACTTCCTATATCGACACCAGAACGAACTGGTTTGCAGATATCAATCTGAATTGCACCTATTGTTTTCTCTCGAATGACGAGACGAATTTATTTGCCAAAAATGAACAAAAATATTTAATCAAACAAGTCTATGAAAAACCCTTTTATAACATAACAGGGCAAAATAGAATCGATTTAGATTCCTTGGGTATGGTGATCAGTTGGATGTTTTATTTTCAACGAAGTGATGTCAATCTTCGAAACCAGTGGTCGAATTATACGAATTGGCCCTATGAATACATGCCTCAAGATATCACTCCTGCAACGACTGCTGGAAATGTGCCGAATCCAGATCCACACGGTCCTCCATTCTTGGGTCCAGGTTTAAATCCAGACGGAACATTATCCGGATTGTATACTACCGGCGTATATAATCCACAAAATGTGAAGAGCATTTTAGTCGCGCTTGGAATATTGATGGATGGACATTATAGAGAGAACATTTTACCTTCCGGTGTCTATAATTTCGTGGAAAAATATGTGAGAACTTCCGGATTTGCGCCGCCAGGATTGTATTGTTATAATTTCTGTCTCCATACTGACCCCTTTTCTCTCCAACCATCTGGGGCGATGAGTATGAGTCAATTCAAAAATGTTCAGTTCGAATGTACCACTATAACTCCTCCAGCAGATCCATATGCCCAAGTTCTAACCATTTGCGACCCTGCTACAGGCGATTTAGTAGGCATCAATAAACCGACATGGCGTATTTATGGATACAATTATAATATGTATTTGATGGAAGAGAGAGTAAATATGGTGATATTCTTGGGTGGAAATGCCGGATTATTATACGCGACATAAATTAGAGGAATTCCTTTATTTTTGTTATATTTACAATTACCCAGTTGATCTAATAAATATAACTTACTATATATTTTACAAACACAATATAAATATATTATAATATTTTATATTATGATGTCCTTACAATCATTATCAAGTGAAACTATAAGACAAAATTGGGATTCGTATAAAAATATGGTTATTAACACGCCATTTTATGAAAATATATGGAATGAATTTGAGAGAAAACAAGAATTGAATACGGAAGTTCCATTCTATTTATTATTAAAGAATTTTATTAACAACTTGACGAATGAATATGAAAACCAAAATAACATAAATTATGAAATGCCAAATGAAAATACAATAATAATAAATAAATTAGATGGCGACAAAAGAAAATATTTGCATTTATTATGCGATAAATTAGGACTTCATCATGATAGTAAAACAATTAAAATAAAAAAAGGTAAGCATTTGAAAAAATTTTATATCTATAAACCAGCGCTATGGTTATGGGAATATTCTGAAAAAAATCCATATTCAAAAGATGCCGAATATTATAAACAAAAAGAATTAGAGAGACAACAACAAAAACTGATAAAAGAAGAAAAAATTAGAAGAAAATATTGTTGTATTTGTGATAGAAATGGGTTGGAAACTGAATTATTTTGTAGTGTTTATATGAGAGGGTTATATTGCAATGAATGTTTAGAGACTATGAGTGATGGAGAAGGCAATCCTCTAAATTGTCATAAATTTGAACCGATATAGGGTTTATTAAATCGGTATTTTAAATACAATTTAGAGATTGGGTATGACTTCGTGTAAGATTGCCCACAATTGAAATAAACTATCATCCACAACAATTAAACGCGTTTATTGACAACTGTCATACAGATGAAGAGGTGTTTAACAATTTAGATCATTGGTAATTTCTCTTTCTCTCTACGTCATGTAGGGAAATTCTATAAATTGTTGTGTTTTTTTGAAATATTTGGTCCCTAGAGGTGTAGACAAAATCACGAAAATGGCTTGGGAAAGTTTTTTAAATTTTTCAAAATGGACAAAAATAAATGTCCAAAAATGACTCAACGAAAAAGTCCTGACTGACGAAAAAAAAAATCTTGAAAAAAAACCGTTATCGTCACAATTATGCTTTTTGTCAATATTTTTACAATCACAAAAAAAACATTTTTTTTCGATTTTTATTTTCTTCATGGAAATAAATGGAAACTTTTGGAAACCAAAAAGTGGCAAAAAGTGGCACTCAAAATTTTTATTGTCAACATTGTGATTATAAATGCTCTAAAAAATACAATTGGACCAAACATTTAATGACATCTAAACACTCATTGGAACTAAATGGAAACCAAAAAGTGGCAAAAAGTGGCAAAAAGTGGCAAATCAATGAAAATTTTGATTGTGAGACGTGTTCCAAGTCATTTAAAACCAAGTCTGGATTATGGAAACACTATAATAGAGGCAATTGCAAACATTCTCAAAGTCTAATGCAATTGGATAAAGATGAGTTGATTCTTACATTACTAAAACAAAATGCTGACCTGATAACCAATCAGCAATCCATACTTACTAAAATAACAGAACATGACATTATTAATATAAGCAATTCATATAATACTAATAATACTAACTCTCATAACAAAGCATTTAATTTGAATTTCTTTTTAAATGAGACCTGTAAAAATGCGATGAATATAACGGATTTTGTGGATTCGATTAAGTTGCAATTGAGCGATTTAATGGAAGTGGGTGAATTGGGTTATGTAGAGGGAATCTCGAAAATCATTGTCAAGAATCTGAAAAACCTGGATGAAACAGTTAGACCTATTCATTGCACCGATAAAAAGAGAGAAACTATGTACATTAAAGATGAAGGTGAATGGGTAAAGGAAGACGATAAGAAGACTAAGTTAAAGAGGGTTATTACCAATATTGCCGATAAGAATATTAAATTGTTACCTCTCTTTCGAGAGAAATATCCGGAATATAAAAATTCTTCTTCCAAAGTATCTGACGTGCATGATAAGTTAGTGATCGAAGTTATGGAAACGGAAGATGATAAGAAAGATAAGATTATTCATAACATTTCAAAGGTAACCATTATTCGTGAAAAATAATTGCATATTCTACATAATGTAGGAATTGTTTAAAAAAAGTTCAATATTTTTTCTCTAGAGGTGTAGACAAATTCACGAAAATGTCGTGGGAAAGTTTTTAAATTTTTGAAAAATGGACAAAAATAAATGTCCAAAAATGACTCAACGAAAAAGTCCTGACTGACGAAATTATTTATTCTTGAAAAAATATATTATCGTCATAATTATGCTTTATGTCAAACAATGTATGATTGCAAATATAAAACATTTTATTCGAAAAAAACGGTCCTGCAACTTTTTGCGTCACCAACTTTGTGACAATTTCGTGACGAAAAAATTCACATATATTCCATTAAAAGTATTATTACGATGTATGCTTTATAGTTCCATAATTCAATTAATATATTTGCATGATATATTAATTAGTGACATTTGTCACCAAAGTTGGTGACGCAAAAAGTTGCATTAATAATTCGAAGGTAAAGGTCCATCGCCCAAAAATTCACCAGTCGCACTATACATAGGTGGATATTTTGGCATATATTCATTTGCTTGTTGGGTCGGTTTGTATCGTTTATCAAATAACGATTGTCCTTCATCTGCCAATTTTCTCCATAGATTGGTTCCGAAATTCGCTTGTGATGGTTTACCATATAATTGATTGGTAACTATACGTTTTTGGGTACCATATCCACTTGTCAATGATGAATATTGGGGAGTTACACCGACTGTTAATTTGCCTGCATCATTATCACCTGGAACATCAGTAGTTGTTGGTTTGGAATGAGGACTGGTTGGTTGACATCCTGGACAGTCTATATCGGCGAAACATTGGTGTCCAGTTTTGGCGCATCTTGCATTGGGTCCGCAGAAGTTCTGGCAACTATTTGGATTGGTTAATGGCATATCAACGGTATGACTGGTATCACTCGACTCTTGAATAGGACCATTTGAAAATCCCTCCACTCTCTCTTTCTCTTGTTGAGCGAAACGCCAATAATCGTTGATGGATAAGTAATGGATTTGCTGAAATATCAAACATAAAAGAATGAAGATAGAAACGATCCATACGATGTTATTCCATTTCATATATTGAAAGGATATAAAAATCCACTTTAACAAATCAAATATCAAATATTGTTTTGTTAAATATTTTATATTATTGTAATATAAGTAACCAATGTCAGATACAAGTGCATTAGATGATAAAAAAACAGATCATTCCATCTTTCCAGAAAACTTTGCATCCAATTTGGTAGGGTTTTTAACATCTTTATTGGTATTTATACTCATCGTATTCATTTATTTTTCCGGAAGTGGTGTTGTGTTATACATGTGTAAATTAGCACAGTCCAATATACTGCCAACGGAAGAAAGTTGTTATCCTTACACCGATTCTAAACCCACCATTCAACCAATCAAAACCAATATATTCACGACCTTTACCGACGAATTATCCAATAAATTGGTATTTCCTTATGATGAATATAACACGTCGGATAAAATGCTGGACATGTTTAGAGAATATAAACAAAAATCGTCGTCTCATTTCTTGGGCAATTATTTCATCTCTATCATGGAAAAAATCATGTCCTTCAATTATGCAACCATCAATACCGTCATGAATTCATTGAACAGTATTCCAGAAACCATTCTTGTATTATTGGGTCCGCTTATGTCAGGTTTATTATTTGCCATGACCATCGTCCTAAATTGGTTTTACATTGTGTATTTATGGTTTGCCAATATGGCATGGTTCTTTAAAACGAATACAAATGATAGCGGAGACGGATTGCCAGAATGGGAGTCGGTATCGGTCACAGATCCCTTGAATTTTGGTTTGGGTATTGGTTTGGTAATTTTGTTTTCAATCTTATTCTTTGTGGGAGCAGGAGTCTGGATATTCATGCCATTTTTCGTATTATCTTATTGTTATTTGAGTTGTATGATGTATAAAGGACTACTTGATGGGAAGAAAGCGACTTCCTTTACCATTATCAAAGATGTCTTTAAATATTATAAATTGTCTATCGTCGGTATTATCAGTGCGTTTGTAGTATTGCTCGCATTCTCCAAATTGGGAACCATGCAAGGTATTTTTTCTTTAGTGGTGATTGGATTGATATATGGCGGTATCATTTCCTTTGACATTTTCCAACCCATTCAAGAAACCAATCTTACGCCGTTGGTCAGTTATAAACAGGCAACCAAAAAATGCATTTCCACGAAAGTATCCACCAAAAAACACGGATTTCTATATAACTTGATTATGGGTAAGGGATAAATTAGGTCTTTAAGTAGTTTTCATATATATATATTTATAAAACAACTTAAAGGGATACATTCTTTTTCTGTTCAATTTGCATGGCAATGAGTTGCTTGATTTTGCCATTCAAATATTCCACTTGTTCTCTCAATTGGGTGTTTTCATTGGTCAATTGCTGAACAATATCTGATTCAGATCGATCTTTTTTATTCATAATAACATTCAATTTACTTAAGGTGTCTTTATATTCCATTTGCTTCTTGATATGGTCCTGCATTTGTTTTTCTCTCTCCACTTTCAAATCCGACAATTGTTTTTTCACATCTTGTTTGTTTTCTGGATTTCCAGGTTCATATTGCTTCAACAAGTCATTTACCTCCTCCATGAAAAAATGCAATATATCCTCCTCCTTGACAAAATCTTTCGGCGTCAATGGCGTTTCATGAATGTTGGGGTTTGGCATTTGCTTTAACAATTCCTTCTTATCAAAAGAATTATGGTCATGTGAAAATACTAATATGGTCTTATTCGATTCTAATTGAACAAATGGTATCTTATAATCTTTCAAGAATTTTCTCTCTTCTGCCACCGACGAAGACTCATCAAATCTGGTTTGTTTTAATAATTCTCGTTTAAACGCAAAGGTTGCCGCAGTTGCATGATTCGGACCATAAGGACCAAATTGTAACATTTTATCTATGTGTTTGAAATAGATAAACATGGCACTGGATCCTGCACATAATGCTTTACTTCCTTTCAAGGTATCAACCGCATGTTTAACACGCTCTGGTGGATAATAATCGTCGTCGTCCATATAGACTATGATATCGCCTTTTGCCATGTCATTAGTAATATTTCGTTTTTTTCCAAGTGTCATTTTTTCGTCGTATTTGACATATCTGACTTGAGGGATGTGCGAGACCAAATCTTCTATTTTATCATCTCCATCATCGACAATAATCCACTCCATTCTGTCTTTTGGATAGGTTTGGTGTTCGAAACACTTGATTGCCATTGGAATAAAAGGGCGTCTGTTAAAGGTCGGCGTGCATATACTCACAAACGGAAACTTGCTTTTTTTACCCATGAATAATACATAGTTAGAAAGAGTTATTTAAGTATTTGTATTTCTTATTAATATAATAAAAAATAAGAAATTGTCTATAAATAATTAATGGTTACTGGTGATTTAAAATCCCTTTTTTTTCTTTAATTCCTTTAATCGAGCGTCACGCTTACTCTCCCATTTTAAAACGCTATCATTATCCACTTCTTGAAAACTATAATCCAATAAATGATTTTGATAATGTTGCGGAGAGCAATAAAACAACGTATTGGATCCATTCGCACTTTTACACTCACCTGTAGATACCATGACCTTATAAAACAAATCTTCGTCTTTGGAACCAACCTTGTTTGGATAATAAGACCCAGATTCTGCGTCTCGAATATAAGAACCTGGACCACTAGATGTGAATACTTTTACGCGAATGTTTTTTGTTTTATGATTATCTAATTGAATCTTTCTAGTTAAATAATTAACGCCCACATCTTTTCTATGAGGATCATTTAAACGAATATCATTGACATCATCATAATCATTAGGTTCTACAGGATTGAAGTAATCGTCTTCGTACATGTTTTGCTTGTTATAATCTACTATCATGCTATGTCTTTAAATCGGTTTAGTAAGTATATTGTTGTTATATAAAAATGCCTAAAAACGATTGACTATAGAATAACATATGCCAGAAGGACCTGAAATTTGGGTATTAAGTAAATCTATTAATGCGTTATTTAAGGATGACAATATGACTCAATCTTACGGAAAACATTTATTTGTGATTCATAAAAAGAAGAGAGAAAATTGGTCATTTGGAATGTCTGGTCGCGTTCAAATACATGAAAAAGATGGTCAATATGAAATCGATAAACTGAATAATGGATGGTTACCTGGCGATACTAAACCGTTTCATCATTACGAAGACGAAATAAAACACCTTGGAATTGATTGGATGTCCGGTGCCAAAACGGAACTTCAGAAAGAAGTGGATTCTTGGACCCACTCCAAAAAAAAGTTGGCAGGACTTTTATTGGACCAGTCGAAGATATCAGGCATTGGAGTTGCATGGGGATCTGAAATATTACATCATGCAGGGTTACGACCTGACCTGAAAACGTGTGACCAAGATCTTTCAGGATTGGTGGATTCTATGATACATATAAGAGAGAAAGTGAAAAAAGAATATTCCAAACAATTCAATCTGTCAATCAAGAATGACGAATTAGTGTCGTTTATAAATAAATGGTTTGACAATTTATATGCAATCAGAACGATGGAGGTGTATAAAAAGGGATCTAAAAAAGAAGTATTGGGACGAACCTGGTGGTTGAGTTAATCCATGTCTACCGTATCATCATCGTCATCATCATCGTCACATTCTATTTCTTTATCGAGTATTCCGGCAGCATCTTCTTTAATGAATTTTTCAATATATCTGAACATTCGATTGATTTCAGTGTTTACGATTTCATGGTTGCTCAATAATTCGCGAATTTGTTCGTCGGTATATTTTTGTTTCAGTTCAATGAAAAACCCAAATAAATCCTTTTTGTCCATACCTAACTTTCGACATAATGCTTGCGTGAATTTCAAATTATTGAATTCAGTTGAATATTTGGTCAAAACTTTCGTAAACCGAATTTCGTGTTGTCGATATGATAAGTTCGATGGATTTTGTAACAATGCACATGTTTCATGATAATGTTTATTGTTTTTAAATGTTTTGATCAATGAACTCATTTCATTAAATTGCCAGATTTGTTTTTGAAAGGTTATTCGGTCAATGTAATCCGCAAAACAGATATTATTCAATTGCTCAATATAAAATGGAATGGAGACCTTCTTATCCATTTTTTCAATGACGTCGATGATGTTTTCATGCCATAACAATCCGACACTTGTTCTATCCGTTTCATTCATAACATGATTATGGTCATCTAGAGAGAACTGTTGATGCAATAATTTACTGGTAATTATTTTCGTGTCGTCATTATACGATTTCATTTGAAATATTTTATTAAGTATTTCAATCGTAAAACAATCCGGTTTGTTTTTATGTAAATGGAAAATGTTGGATAACTTCCTTAAATCGCCTTGCGAATACTGTACAATCATGGATTTCAATTCACTCGACACATTTGGCAAGACTTCATCACAAATCCGAGATAATTGGGGCGGAGTAGGCGTTTTAAGTTCAATCACATTACATGCCTTCATCAGTTCTTTGATTTTTTTATCCACGTGATAATTGCCAATACATATTATGGGATTCATGGTCGTTTTTTCGAGTTTTTGTTTTTTCGTTTTTTTAGGTCGAATCAATTTGATGAGCAGATTAATACCGCCTTTATCGCCATTATTCATGCCATCGATTTCGTCCATAATGACGGCGATTTTTTGGACTTTTTTATGGAAAAGACTCATCACATTGCGATCCGCCATTTTATGTTTGGTGATATCTTCTATCACTGCCGTGTTCCTGATATCCCCTGCGTCATATTTAATAATGTCGTAATCCATTTCCTTGAGGATATTGGTAATGAAGGCAGATTTTCCTGTTCCTGGATCTCCATAAATATAAATGCCTCGTTTGAATAGAATGTTCGATTTGTTCAACTCAAATTCTTTGAGAATGGATTTAATGGCGTTTTCTTGCTCTTCTCTATGTAAAAGTGCATTTAAAGGTATGTTTTCCATTTATATATTTAACAACATTCTTTTTATGTAGGTTTTTATACAAATCACGTTTTTCAAATTCTTGTATTAATAGTTCGCGACAATTGGTGGATTTATGTTCATTGCAAAAATACAAGATAAAATAAATATAATTATTAAAGGCAATGCTTTTATAACGATAATTTCGATTTCGAATCCAATGGGTGACATTCTCTCGAAGTATCTGTTGAAAGATAAAAGAATAATCGTATTGAATCATGTGTCGAACGTATGTTTCATAGTACTTTATATATGGTCTCAAATGCGAGTGATACAATGCATAATAATACGTATTCAAATGCACCATTATTCGTGCAGGGATATATTCCTTTATAAGCATTAGTAATTCGTCAGGTAATGTTGAAATCGAGATCATAAATATATATGTAACCATGTTATGTTTAAATCGTTGCCAAAAGATACAAAAAATAGAGGAATTCCTTTATTTTGTGAATCTTCACATTTGGCACCGGCAATCTTCACATTTGGCACCCACCACGAACTTTAACTTGTTTGGCATGGATTATTGACGCCATAAGTGATTCCATCCCATGCAACTCTACATCTTTTCGCCCAGGAATATTTAGCACATGCTTCATTGCTTCCGGTGAAAGCAGACGTATTGAAATTCATGGTTAAATGTTTCTCTCCACTTTTAGGTGGACAAATGCCTAAATCTTTTCTATTGACACAAACAGCATGATTACCAGAACCATCAATGGACCAATAATCTGGACAGTCTGGCGTCATAGGCGGCCATTGCTGGTCTTTCGAATAAGATAATGCCATGCCAATCACTACTAAAGATATGATTAATACAATGATGGCACTAAATAAAACGATTTTTTGAAATGTATCCATATAAAATAAATGAATATAATTTTTCTATTTGCTTATTTTATATAATGAATCAAAATAATAATGGACGTGTCAATATCAAATCGCCTAATACTTCAGCATTGTTTCAACTATACGATAAAATACCTGCCAACCAATGTGTTACTTACAGAAATCCAGTAGAAGGATTATGGGATAATACGCCTTTATCCAACGCCTATTTCTCTCGCGAAAATATATCCATTATTCAAAACGGAATCAGAGCAGGGGTATATCAACGCTCAAATGGTCAATATGTCATCGGACCTCAAGACTGTGATTCACTGAAAATTGTCATGAGGAGTGTCTTTTTACAGCATTCATTAAATAAACCTTCTAATATCCCAGACCAAATCCGCGAATTGAATAAAATCGTATTGGATTATTGTGTGCAACAAGTGTATAGTGAAGCACAAGGTTATATGAAATATATAGATGATGCCAGTACATTAGTTGTACCATTGGCACATCCAGTACAAGCATCAAATAATGATAGACAATTAGAATTAAAGAGTTGGTTTTAGAGAGAAAATGAAAAAAATGAAAAATATAAATGTAAAATATTTACACTTTTGTTTATTTGAATATTAATCTTTTATTTATTCAATTAAACATTCTATTCTATTATTCGAAGCGAATAATCTTAATGGTTCTAAACTCCCTATAAATTCTAAACGTTTCTCTTTTTCAAGAATTATCGTTATTTTATTTATTTTACAAGGATAAAATTCAATTAATTCTACAATTCCTTGTGCTACTCTTATATTATTAGTTTGGTAATCAAAATTTACATCATTGTTTAAATAAATAATTAAATGTTTCAGATTAGGAAATGCCATAAAACCATTTTTGTTTAAAATACTTTTATAATTATCTTCGGTTGTTCTATACTGATAGTTAAAATCTTTGTCTATATCTTGTTTCAAGTGAAAACCTTTTCCCCATTTAATTTCTAATTTATTTACATTTATTAATTTAATTCCAACATTATCTTTAAACACGTTTTTTACAAATGAATAACAAGAATCATAATTATAATAATTACAATTAAATCTATCAGTAAATGTGCCCCAAAAATCTAATTTTAATTCTGTTAAATTAGGCATTTCCATTAATTGAGGATATAATCTGTCACAATAAACCTTCGTTTCATACTTATTATACACCAAAAATCCATAACTATAATTTGGCAAATAATTTGCATTTTCAATATCAACAGAAATATATATCATATTATTAGAGTTTTTCATTTGTAAATTGTATAAATATTCATTTGTTTTATTTAATTCATCCAACAGTTTTGACATTTGATCGAAATGTTCTTTTTGTAATGATAATAATAGTTGGTCGTAATAATCAAATTTTTTTAAATATTTTTCTTCTATTTTGTTTTCAATAAAATTGATCAATTGTTGTTTTTCAGCATTTTCTATATCCCAAATAGTTTGAATAGAGTTAGAAGAAATTTCAAATGCATTCAAGTCTATTAATTGTTCTGTCATAATTCTAATTCATTATAATCGAAATAAACACTTTATTGGAAATCAATTTTTTAATAAAAAAAATAATATTTATATAAAACTATTTGTTACACATTATGATATATTCTTACTCATATCTATTTAACTATTCATTTTCAAACGTTTCACAACCTTCTTTTTTTGTTTAGGGTTTTCTTCTCCACTAGATACATCTCTATTACGTTCTTCTCTATATTCCATATATTGTTCTTTCAATACATCTAATTCGCGTAACCACATAGTCTGAATACTGGTATTTGTCAAAGTCTCTAATTCCATTTCTTTACTCTGTTTCTCTCTATTCAACTTATCCACATTTTCTTCAGTCACTGAATCCATTGGCATCTTGGTTAAATACTTATAGGATACTTCATTTCCCCCTCCTTCAACCATTTTATCATATGACTTGGATTCTAATATATTCGTAACGACTTCGGATGTTTTCTTACGTAAATCAATGGAACCATCCAAATTCTCTTGAATAAATCGAGCACGATTCGATAAACGCATCAATTCATGTTGCAACTGTTGAATCATATATTCTTTTCTTGATTGGTATAATTGTAATCTTACACCATAATACGAATCAATAATCTCCGATACCTTCTCGAATTTATGTAATGTGTCATTTGCATCAAACAAATGCATATTCGTAGTGGTATTAGTAGTATATAATTTCAATACTTTTTCTACACCATTACACCCATGATCTCCTTTAGCATTTTCCAATTCTTCTAATTTTCCTTTGGAAAATGTGATGGTAAAATCAACGCTGGTATCTTTACTCATATCATCATAATCTTTAACGAGCGGAATTCTTTTTTCCTTTTCTTTATCCTTTTTCTTATTATCTTCGTCTGTTTTCTTGTTATCTTCATTCTTCTTCTCATTCTTCTTCTCTTTCTTCTCATCTTCGTCTTTCTCTTTTTTTTCTGGCGGATTAATCAATTCTTCAAGTAATTCTTTAAATTTTTCAGTCCAAACACCGACTGGTAATTCCGTAACACGAATCTTGTCTGTATCCACCTTTTCATATTTACCTTTCATCAAGAACTTATTATCACTGATTTTTGTAATCTCTCCATGAAACCCTTCATAATAAGGAATAAAGTCCATATCGTCATTACTTTTCTCTTGTAATTTATTCTGCAAATAGTCAATCAGTTGTAGTGGATTATAACACATAATATCCGTACTAAATCCTGTACCAATTCCATTCGATCCATTGACTAAAATCATCGGAATAATGGGCGCGTAATAAATAGGTTCCACTTGCAATCCATCATCATTCAAATACTCCAGAATAGCATCATCTGATTGCTGGAAAATGGTTCTGGTGATTTTATTCAATAAGGTGAAGATATATCTTTCAGAAGCACTATCTTTACCACCTTGTAATCTGGTTCCAAACTGACCATTGGGGACGAACAAATTGATATTATTGGAACCCACAAAATTTTGCGCCATGCCAACGATTGCTCCATTCAAACTCGCTTCACCATGATGATATCCTGAATGCTCAGATACATATCCTGAAAATTGAGCAACTTTGATTTCAGATCTCAAGTTACGTTTGAATGCAGCAAAGATGATTTTTCGCTGGGACGTTTTAAGACCATCCATTACATTCGGAATACTTCGATCACAATCCTTTTTTGAGAAATGGATAAATTCACGATGGATGAATTCTTCGTAAGAAACACTTTTTTTACCAGTGTCAAGGTATGCATTTCGATCATAATATTTTAACCAATCTTTTCTATCATCACTTCGCTTTTTATTAAAGACCATATCAATCGCATCATCGGAATCTTTACCATTAAACTCAAACTCCACCATTTTTTTATTCTTGAAATATTCCTTGAATTCCTTACCAGTACTAGTTCCTAACCCCTTATAATATTTAATGGTCCATCCACTAATATCATTCTGTTCTTTCCACTTTTCAAATTCACCATCATTATAGAATTGTAATTCGCTTGACCCCTTTTTAGACTTCAAAATCGGAGTGTTCATAAACCCAATAAACCCAGGAATTTCATACAAAGAAGGCCATTCACAAGCAAATAAATTCACATTCAATCCTTTAATATGACTACCATCTAAATCCTGATCCGTCATGAAACATATCTTACCATATCTTAAATATTTATGCACATCTTCTAAAGTCTGATACTTCTTACCAGTGACCAGACCTAAAATCTGTTTGATTTCGGTAATTTCTTTATTGTCCGCAATCTTTTTCACCGATTCACCTCGAACATTTAATAACTTACCCTTTAAAGGATAGACGCCGATTGTATTACGGTCTTCGGATGATAATCCAGATAAAATACCTGCTTTAGCAGAATCTCCTTCACATAAAATGAGCATACAATCTTTTGATTTATCAGTTCCTGCCCAATTCGCGTCGGTTAATTTAGTAATGCCTCGAATATTCTTCGATTTCGTGCCATCGGTTCTTCTGGCATCCCTTTTTTGTTTAAAGTGATTCCAATCCAAGGCGGCATCCATGACACCCATTTTTGCAACCTTTTCAATGAATTTATCACTGATTTCACATTTGGATCCGAATTTATTGGAAGGAGTATTCATACAATCTTTGGTCTGACTATCAAATGCCGGATTTTCAATGTCACATCTCAAAAATAACATGAGTTGGTTTTTGATCATGGACGCAGATACTTTTGTTTTCTTTTTCTTTTCAATATAGTCTACGAGTTTACGAATTATTTGATTCACAATATAGTCGACATGATTACCGCCTTTGGATGTATGAATGCCGTTTACGAATGACACTTGCATGAAATTATTGGATGGAGTCATTGCCACTGCATATTCCCACCTTTCTCCGTCCGATTCATATACTCTGGTGGTTGTCGATTTATCGCCAATATACATGTTGATATACTGTTCAAAATTTTTGATAGGAATCAATTCATTATTATATTTGACTTTAATATTTTTATCAGTGATGGCACCGATGTCATAAACGCGTTTTTTCAGTAAGGCAATCATATCTGGAGATAATCCAGAAATGCCTAATCTTGCATAATCTGGCGTGAATGTGATCTTCGTATATGGTTTGGTTTTACATTTGGTAATGGACGGTTTACAAATCTCATTCAAGTTATCCTTATATTCTTGAATATATTTGAGTCCTCGAATATGGTCAACGGTTTCAATGCGACCATATGTTGACCAAATCAATACCAATTTAAACCCAAACCCATTTTTTCCACCCACAATTTTCTTTTCCTCCTTATTATAATTGGTCGATGTTCTGAGATGACCGAAAACCAACTCTGGAATCCATACGCCATCCTTCTCTGCAACATCTATCCCATTTCCGTCATTGGTCATTGTAATAGAACCATTTGCATCAATACTGATATCAATATGAGACACAGGTAATGCATTTTCAACATTGGCATTCACTTTTGTCTGCATTCGAACCACATGATCACGACAATTCACAATACCTTCATCGAATAATTTGAATAGTCCTGGAATATAATTCATGGTTTTCTCAACAATAGATAACCCATCTTCACTCATAATCCACATATTGGCATCAATGGTTTCCACCGACCCAATATAGGTATCTGGATTATCGAGGATATGTTGCTTATCAGTCTTTTGTTGAACGTCGAAGAATAATTCGTCAGAGGCACTCATTATTAGTATATATGTTCATTTATATTTAACTCGTTTTCAATATCAATTTTTTTCATTATTAATAATTATAATAATAATAATAATAATAATAATAATAATAATAATAATAATAATAATAATAAAAATATTTTATTATATTATTTCATAAATATTTATTATGCATTTTAAACAGCATGACTGGTTGCAACACCAGTTTGAAGAGCAACACCAGATGTTCCGACGCCTTGACCATCATAGGAAGATGGTGATAATGGACCACCATTCATACCACCCTTCATTTTACGACTATGCTTACCCTTTCTGTGTTTATGGAACAATGTAAATTCACCCTTCTTTGCAATGTATCCCATTTTACGTAAATGCTTAATACTTCTTTTTCCGATACTATGCTTACGTCTTGAAATAATGCGTCCATGTTTGTTCTTCATTAAATCTTTTTTAGTAAGTCCGCCTGATGTTTTTCTGGCAGTTCCATGCCACACTTGCGCTTTACTACCAAATGTATGTTCTGTCATTATATATTTTAACGAGAAAATAAAATATATATTCAATGATTTATATGATCTATTATTTTATAATCTGAATATTATGTGTTAAAATCGATTGATAGGAGGCATTCCGCTTCCACCAGGCATACCTTCCAATCTTCCTAAATAATTAACATTCAATGGTTGTCCTAAATAGAAATTCCCATATTGCGATTTTCCACCTTTGGCATTTTGAATCACGTTGGAAATTCTTGTTGCATATGAAACCTTGGCAGACGGTGAACTTGATCCAGGCGTGTTTTTGTCATATTTATCAGGAATGCAATAACATGTATTGATTTCACCGTCTGCACCATATAATGCATTATATTCAGAAACATATTTAATAATGCGTGATGTGTCCTTACGACCACCAGGCGTAAATTGTCTATAGGAATACATGATTCTATATTATAATGTTAAAATAAACAAGCATATTATACTTATTTTATCTTTATGGAATCTTTATTTCTTTTTTAAGTATTGATCCATTCCGATTTCAAAAACTTATCATACACCACATAATCGGCAAATGTGAAATAAATATATTTCTCGAAATATCGTTTGCTCACTATAAATTTAGCGGAGTTGATAATAAAATAGGTACGATAATGAGTATACATATCATCAATGGAAATCAATGTCAATGGTTGATTTTGTTGAATCATCGTTTTTATATAAGGTAATGACTTATTAATATCCGACACTTTATCCCAAGACGTTGATTTGATATGCAAAATAAATTTATCCTCCACGATTTCAACCCCTGGAAAAAAATGTTTTAAAATCTTTAAAATAGTCTCTTCAGACAATACATTTTTATTTTTAGACCACATTTTAAAGAGCGAATAAATCTCCTCCATTTCAAACTCGTTTTCAAACCCATCCTTCAAATCTTCGGTTATATCACTCTTTATCGTGGTCTCCCAAAATTGAATAAAGTCTTTATAATAAGGTAAATGTTTGCTTGTTATACCTTTAAATACATCCAATTCTTTATCATAGTGTATAGACTCGGATAACAAATTCTTTAATTGGGTGGAATAGATAACATTTGGTAATTCCTTGCTCGAGAGAAACTGCTTCCAGACAAAATGCAAATTCTTCCATTCAATTTGATATTCATCCGTTGCATTGGTTTTATCGAGACACTCTTCTATAAATTGGTTTACTATATCGGACGGTGTCGTCTTCTTTAATAAACAAACAGAATCTGTCAATTCGTTATCCACCATATTTGCCAAAAAAGTATCTGAATGTTCATAACGATTGGAATAATGCGCTGCAACACATAACAAATTCAAACCAATTTTTTTCAATATATCTCTCCAATAATCCGTCGATATGGTTTCATTGATTTTTATAATACGATAATTGTCAAACAAATGACTCTCATGATGCTTTACCACAAATTTAAAGGACACATTATCATTACCAATCGATGATATGGAAACATGTTCCAATTCGTTCAATAATTGACGCAGTTTCGGCGATATGAAAAAGGTGAGATGGGTATTTTTTTTCAAGATATTATCACCCAAAATGGTCAAGAAATATTTAGCGTAATTTTTGGATGAAAATATGGCAGGATATAAAACACTCAACACATTTTGAATGGTATCTGTTTCTGGTATGGATGTAAACAAATGTCTCTCTTTGATTTGTTTCAAAACAGTTAATTTGGTTTTATGTTTCCATTGAAGAAGTGTTCTGTCTCGAGAGATAGAAGAGAGAAGGTTATGAATTATATCGTCCTCTTTTACAATAAAGTAATCCTTACCATTATATTCATAAAAAAACCCACTTTGTGGAAGATAATAATAATTGTTTTTACTTAAAAATACCTGTATAAAAATTTGTTGCTCTTCTGATAAAGAAGTATTCAAATTTATGCGTTTTTCATGATTTTTGGACTCGGTTTCAAGTGTATTTGGTAAATGTAACACAACATGATTATAAATTCTCTGTAACATATAGTCGTTATCTTTATACATTTCATACAATTTGTCGACCGAACTAAAACAATGCATTTTTTTATCGTTCATGTAAAACTATGAATTGATTGTTTTTAAATAGTTGTTTTAAAATACTTATTTTGTTATATCAGATTATAATTTCTGATTCTAATATATTATGAAAAAAATAAATCTGCGATATCTACCAAAACGACTTACTGCCAAAGATAAACGAAAACAAAGGAGAGAAATAATGAAATCACGCAGATTATATAAACAGGGAATGTTCTATAAACGATCGCCTGTCAAATCATTTACTTCCACCAAATCCAAACATATTGTCAAGGCAGAAAAAATGTATCACGTGCAAAAGATCGGCGCTACCAATAAGTTGGCAAAAGCAACTGGGTGCTCAAAACGCGCTCTTGCCAAAATAATCAATAAAGGCGCAGGTGCGTATTATTCGTCTGGTTCAAGACCCAATCAGACTGCACAATCGTGGGGAATAGCAAGACTGGCGAGTTCTATTACGGCAGGAAAGGCGGCTGCAGTGGATTATTCTATTTTAGAACAAGGATGTAAACCTTCTTCAAAAGCGCTGACTTTGGCAAAACGTGCAAGAAAAAAATATGGACATGGAACGAGAAGAGTGCCTAAAGTTTAAATCACATGAAATAGATTATTATAAACATTCATTGTATTATTATTCATTTTTTATTTATTGTTTGTTTGCGTTAAAATAAACAATTTGGACGCATAAGTATTTAAAGATTAAAGTATTCACTTTAGTATAAAAATGTCCACAATTCTCAATAAATCTAACCATTCGTCATCGACAGGAAATGTGTTAACTATTAAAACGGTTCAAATTACACCCTTTAGAACCCTTATGACTGCACTAAAAGATATATTATTAGAAACGAATATCACCTTTGAACCAGATGGAATGAGAATTACTAATATGGATAAGTCTCATACTATTTTAGTCCATTTGTTTTTAGGCGCACAGAATTTCGAATTCTATGAATGCAAGCAAGAGAAGATTATCATTGGTGTGAATATGTTTCATTTATTCAAGTTGATCAATACAATTGAAAGCGAAGAAACCTTAACCATTTATATTGAAAATTCGGATTATGTGGATGGTATTGTATCACACTTGACCTTGAAATATGAAAATGGTAGTGTCAAGCAATGTAAAACGCATAAGTTGAGATTGATTGAACCTGAACCAGAAGAATTGACATATCCAGATGTAACATTTTCATCCATCATCAATTTACCGTCATGTGATTTTCAAAAGATTATCCGCGATTTATCATGTATTTCCGATAAATTGGAAATCAAATCGGTAGGCAATGAATTGATCTTTAAATGTTCTGGACCATTTGCGTCTGCTGAAATTCATCGTGCAGAATCAGATGGAATGTCTGGAATGTCGTTTTCGTCGAAACAAGATTCGTCTAAGATTATTCAAGGTGAATTCTCTCTAAAGAATTTGAGTTATTTTATTAAATGCACCAATTTATGCCAGCAAATTGAAATCTTTTTGGAAAATGATTTACCTTTAGTCGTAAAATATAATGTGGCGAGTTTAGGTGAAATCAAATTATGTTTAGTACAGTTACCGTCAGATACTTAAACCGATAATTAGTCATTTGTTATAAATATAATATTTTCACATTATATATGTCCAGATATTATACCAATTATACCCAATATTTAGGGTCTCAACGTTGTTGTGATTTAAGAGGTCAAGGACCTAAAGGAGATACTGGTCCAACAGGTGCATCTGCTATAGGTCAAAAAGGTCCGAAAGGTGATACAGGTTATACTGGACCGACTGGTCCTAGAGGTGATACTGGAAGTGATGGTGTTACAGGTCCAAGAGGGTTTACAGGAAGTGATGGCGTTACAGGTCCTAGAGGGTTTACAGGAAGTGATGGCATGACAGGTCCTAAAGGTGATACAGGAAGTGATGGCATGACAGGTCCTAAAGGTGATACTGGAAGTGATGGTGTTACAGGTCCAAGAGGGTTTACAGGAGGTGATGGCATGACAGGTCCTAAAGGTGATACTGGAAGTGATGGTGTTACAGGTCCAAGAGGGTTTACAGGAAGTGATGGCATGACAGGTCCTAAAGGTGATACTGGAAGTGATGGTGTTACAGGTCCAAGAGGGTTTACAGGAAGTGATGGCGTTACAGGTCCAAGAGGGGTTACAGGAAGTGATGGCGTTACAGGTCCTAAAGGTGATACTGGAAGTGATGGTGTTACAGGTCCAAGAGGGTTTACAGGAGGTGATGGCATGACAGGTCCAAGAGGGTTTACAGGAAGTGATGGCATGACAGGTCCTAAAGGTGATACAGGAAGTGATGGCGTTACAGGTCCTAGAGGGTTTACAGGAAGTGATGGCATGACAGGTCCAAGAGGGTTTACAGGAAGTGATGGTGTTACAGGTCCAAGAGGGTTTACAGGAAGTGATGGCATGACAGGTCCAAGAGGGTTTACAGGAAGTGATGGCATGACAGGTCCTAAAGGTG
>Ga0194119_10003778_pt1 | contig 24012 bp, 22 predicted proteins | sample TA2MahC100mmetaG_FD_148620 | JGI IMG/M metagenome (GOLD analysis project Ga0194119, IMG submission 148620) | Freshwater microbial communities from Lake Tanganyika, Tanzania - TA2015018 Mahale Deep Cast 100m | ecosystem: Environmental > Aquatic > Freshwater > Lake | place: Tanzania: Lake...
CCATCATCAAACGGCCAATTAATGCTGCACCATGTACGAACTTCATGGCCGTTTGAACCTCTTAAAAAGCCCGCTCAAAGGGTGCGGGTATGAACTCTTTAAGCAGGCTTTTTAAAAGGCTGATCCGATATGTTTCTTTCTAAGTTGCAAAGACTTATAGAGGACCAAGGTTATAAGATTTGATAAGTTTTCTTGGAGTTTCATTTGATAAATGATCCCATCATCAAACGGCCAATTAATGCTGCACCATGTACGAACTTCATGGCCGTTTGAACCTCTTAAAAAGCCCGCTCAAAGGGTGCGGGTATGAACTCTTCGTTAATCCTCATTTAAGCTGTGATAAACTATTTATTTTAAGTTGCTTTAGAGCAGTTTGAAGCTCTCTTATTTTCCAACACCAGATTCTTTAATTTAAGCAGTTTTACCTGAAGTTTTACCTTGCTAGGAAGGGGCAACGGAAACATGAGGTTTAACGTAGGACGAGAAAAGATTTGCGATCTGTTTTTGTTCTTTGTTTTGCTTCTAGTGCTCTCGGCCTGTGCTGGAATTCAATCTCGTTATCATGAAGTAAGAAAAGGGGAGACCCAAGAAAAAATAGCGGCTCGTTATGGGGTGGCCTTGGCTGAACTGCATCGCTTTAATCAAGGCATCGAAAAGGGAATTCGAGTAGGAGATAAAATATACATTCCCTATGAAAGTATTCCCGGATGGAATGAAGGGGAGGAAGAGTTTGATGATTCACCCGACTCCGATGCTGCCCTTATGATGGCGAAAAACGGAAGACGAAAGGGAAGATACCCCTCAAGTTTAGCACCTCGCTTCAATTGGCCTGTTGTCGGAGTCTTAAGCTCTAAATTTGGTCGAAGAAAAGGCGAACCTCACGATGGGATTGATATCGTGGCTCCGAAAGGAACCCTAGTGGGCGCATCTCGTTCCGGGCATGTGATTTATGCCGGAAATAAAATTTCCGGCTATGGAAATATGGTGATTGTTCGTCATCCTGACACCTTTGCTACCGTTTATGCCCATCTTTCAAAAATTCTCGTTAAAAAAGGGGATTTTGTTTCAAGAGGTCAGTCCCTCGGCAGAGTCGGGGAGAGTGGAAGAGCGACAGGACCACACCTTCATTTTGAGGTTAGAGAGAAAAGTTATCCCACCGACCCCCTAGTCTATCTTTCCAGCGGCAGGAGAGCCCGGAATTAAAGCTTGACGCATAGTATAATTAGCGCAAAATACTTCCCATCTTAAGGTTGACTGACTTAAAATAACCGACGAAAGTACGGTGCCTTTATTTAAGGAGAAGGATAGACTTTTTCTATGTCAGAACACCCACTTACAGTGTCTAACGAAGAAGCCGATTTGAAGAACGTTGCCTTCACGACCCGACTTGAGGATTTTATCAATTGGGGGCGCAAAAATTCTCTTTGGCCACTTCCCTTTGGGACCGCCTGTTGTGCCATTGAATATATGGCGACGGTCGGAAGCCACTATGACATTTCTCGATTTGGAGCTGAAGTGGTTCGCTTTAGCCCTCGCCAAGCCGATTGTTTATTGGTGTTGGGCACAGTCGTTGAAAAAATGGGACCCATCTTAAAGCAGATTTATGATCAAATGTTAGAGCCCAAATGGGTGATTGCTGTGGGTGTCTGCGCTTCGAGCGGTGGGTTCTATCGAGCTTATCATGTCATGCAGGGGATCGATAACATTATCCCTGTGGATGTATATGTTCCTGGATGTCCTCCCACTCCTGAAGGGATTATTTACGGGATGTTGAAGTTACAGGAAAAAATTACTAAGGGGGGCATTGTCCGTGTTAGAGACAGACATAAAATTGCTCGCTAATATTTTGCCTCATTTACCACAAGCTATTCAGAGCCAAATTTTAGCTGTTGAGGAATTTCGCGCAGAGACGACTCTCACCGTTCGCAGAGAATCGCTTCGTCAAGTCATCCAATTTTTGAAAACCGATCCTAATTTCTGTTTTGATGTGATGATGGATCTTTTTGCCATGGATTATTTAAAGTATGTTCCGGAAACGCCCGAACGTTTTGCTGTTGTTTATTATTTGGTGGCGCTGCTTCAAAATCGACGAATTCGTATTAAAGTCTTTTTACCTGAAGAGGATCCCACGATTGCTTCTATTCATGACCTTTATAAAGCGGCCAATTGGTTTGAGAGAGAGGCTTGGGATCTCTATGGAATTAAATTCGAGGGGCATCCTAATTTAGTTCGAATTCTTTGCCATTCTGAATTTGAAGGGCATCCTCTAAGGAAAGACTATCCTTCGGATCGGTACCAGAGGCTTAAAACAACCACTTCATCTGAAGGTCTTTAATGGACACAACGCTAACACCGCCTGAATCTTCTAAGTACATGCGCTTGAATCTAGGGCCTTCTCACCCTGCGACCCATGGAACCTTACGTGTTTTTGTGGAGTTGGAAGGGGAAATCATCCGAAACATGAAACTTGAGATTGGATATTTGCACCGCTGTTTTGAAAAAATGGCCGAGACCCATACTTGGAATCAGGTGATCCCTTTTACCGATCGTCTTAATTATGTGTCGGCCATGATGAATAATGTCGGATATGTCATGTCGGTTGAGAAACTTTTGGGAATCGAAGTCACCAAAAGGTGTCAAAGAATCCGAGTGATTCTTTGTGAACTTTCTCGGATTATCGATCATTTGGTTTGCATCGGGGCCAACGCTGTAGATCTTGGGGCTCTGACCTGTTTTTGGTATTTTTTTCGAGAACGTGAAAATGTTTACGATCTTTTTGAAGCTCTCTGTGGTGCGCGCTTAACGACAAGTGTTACTCGTGTCGGAGGGATGTACCAAGATCTTCCCGAAGGGTGGCTTGAGTGGTGCCGTAAAGTGGTTAATCATATGCCTCGGACTTTGGATGAGGTGGATACTTTGTTAACCAACAATCGCATCTGGATAGATAGAACCAAAGGGGTAGGGCCCATCTCAAAAGAGAACGCTTTGGAATATGGTTTTACGGGTCCTTGCTTGAGAGCTACCGGAATTGCTTATGATATCCGTAAAACCATGCCGTACTACGACTACGACAAATTCTCTTGGAACGTTGTCACTCAAACTGAAGGTGATACTTACTCTAGATATTTGGTTCGCATGGGCGAAATGAGAGAGAGTTTAAAAATCATTGAACAGGCTTTAGATGATATGCCGGGTGGTTCTGTGAATGTTGACGATTGGGCGATCTGTTTGCCTCCCAAAGATCAAGTGTACAACAGTATTGAGGGGCTCATGGCCCACTTTAAGTTAATTATGCATGGGATTCGCCCTCCGGTGGGGGAAGTTTATTCTTGTACTGAGGCGGCAAATGGTGAACTAGGTTTTTATGTGGGTTCCGATAACCAAGGAAGACCGTATCGAGTGAGAGTGCGCCCACCCTGTTTTGCCATCTATCAAGCCTTCCCAGAAATGTGTATCGGACAAACTGTGAGTGATGCCGTGGCGACTTTAGGAAGTTTAAATATTGTGGCAGGAGAGTTAGATCGATGAGTGTAAGCTTTACTTCCGAAAATCAGGCCCGATTTGAGAAGATCGTAGCCAAATACGAAACCAAAGCTTCGGCTTTACTGCCGACGCTTTGGCTAGCCCAAGAACAGTTTGAATATTTAAGCAACGAAGTGATGGATTACGTTGCGAGCCTTTTGGGTATGCCTCCTTCGCATGTTTATGAAGCGGTCACCTTTTATGTGATGTTCAAACGCAAAGACATGGGAAAATTCTGTTTGCAAATTTGCAACAATATCACCTGCTCTATGATGGGTTCAGAAAAGTTGATTCAAGTGGCTAGAGATGAACTTCATATTGAATTTCACGAAGTGACTGAAGATAAAATGTTTAGTCTGGTTCCGGTTCAGTGTTTAGGATCGTGCGATACCGCCCCAGTGGTACAGGTTAATGAAGAATACTGCGAAAATCTGACCCCAGAAAAATTTAAAGAACTGATCCATCGTTTAAAAACGGGAAAAACTGAAGAAAGGCCAGGTCTCTCATGCCAGTAAATACGACCTCGGTTCTTTTGACCGACGAACAAAAGATTTTATTTAAGCATATCAAAAAAGAAAATTTAAAGTCTCTGCCCGTCTATGAAAGTGTAGGTGGGTATTCTTCCTTAAAGAAAGCTTTCGGGATGAAACCCGATCAGATCATTGAGGAGGTCAAAAAGAGTGGCCTTCGAGGTCGTGGCGGGGCTGGCTTTCCCACTGGAAATAAGTGGGGATTTGTTCCCTATAACTTGGGAAAACCTATCTACTTGCTCTGCAATGCCGATGAATCGGAGCCTGGGACTTTTAAGGATAGAGTGATTCTCGAAAAAAATCCTCACAGTATGATCGAAGGTATTATTGTCTCAAGTTTTGCGACCCGATGTCACAAAAGTTATATCTATATCCGAGGAGAATATGCTTACGCCGCTAAAGTCGTGGAGAAAGCTATCGAAGAGGCGTACGAAAAAGGGTATTTAGGTAAAAATATTTTAGGTAGCGGCCATGATTTGGATGTCGTTCTTCATCGAGGGGCAGGCGCCTATATCTGCGGCGAAGAAACAGGGTTAATATCGTCTCTCGAAGGGAAAAAGGGCTATCCAAAACTTAAACCTCCTTTTCCGGCCGTGTCCGGATTCTTGGGCTGTCCTACCGTAGTAAATAATGTCGAGACACTTTGTGCTGTTCCATGGATCATTGAGAACGGGGGTGAAGCCTATACGCATTACGGCCGAGGGAAAAGCAAAGGAACAAAACTTTTCTCGATTAGTGGTTGGGTGAATAAACCTGGTACTTATGAAGTTGAAATGGGCGTTCCTTTAAAAGAATTGATCTATGAATTAGCCGGAGGGATGAAAGATGGGGCTAAACTTAAAGCCGTGATCCCTGGAGGCAGTTCTACACCGCCTTTAACACCCGCTGAAGTTGAGATAGCCACTCTTGATTACGAATCGATGGCCACATTTGGGACCTTTTTAGGATCGGGTGGCATTATCGTCGTTCCTGAACATCATTGTCTTTTAAAATTACTTGAGCATCTTTCGGAGTTTTATTGGGATGAATCGTGCGGCCAGTGCACTCCTTGTCGAGAAGGGACGGGGTGGCTCTATAAGACGGTTAAGAAACTCGTTCAGGGTGAGGGAACGCAGGCTGATATTGATGGGTTAAATAAAACTGCGAAAAGCATGATGGGTACGACAATTTGTGCTTTGTCCGATGCAGCGGCAATGCCGATTCTTGGATTTATTAAAAAGTTTCCTGACGATTTTCAAGCCCATGTTGAGCACAAAGGATGTCCGGTGAAACAGTGTGGAGGGTCCAGCCATTGAGTGAAGCTCCCCAAGAAATAAAGCTAACGATCAATGACAAAACGGTTGTGGCTAAGCCCGGCATGACCGTTTTCCAAGCAGCACAGACTGCGGGAATCTTTATTCCTCATTATTGCTATCATCCCGACCTTTCTATTGCAGGGGTTTGCCGGATGTGCATGTGTGAAATCGAAAAAAATCCTCGCCTTCAAATCTCCTGCAACACAACAGTAGCTGATGGAATGGTGGTTAGGACCGATACTGCGAAAGTGAAAGAGACGGTTCAATCAGTTTTAGAACTTCATTTGATTAACCATCCTTTGGATTGCCCGATTTGTGATAAAGCTGGCGAGTGCAAGCTTCAGGATTATTACAAAGATTATGGTCTTTATAAGAGCCGCGTCGAATATGATTCCAAGAACCACAAACCGAAAGTGGTTGATATTGGAACAATCGTTTTGGACGATGAGCGATGTATTCTTTGTACCCGGTGCGTACGATTTACCGCTGAAGTCACTAAGACAAACGAGTTGGGAATTTTTAATCGAGGGGACCGAAGTATTCTAAGAACCTATGATGAAAAGCCTTTAAGAAATGACTATACTGGCAATTTAGCCGATATTTGCCCAGTTGGGGCTTTAACTGCAAAAGAGTTTCGATTTAAACAACGGGTTTGGTTTCTAGATAGAAATGACTCAGTCTGCACCCAGTGCGCCAGAGGCTGTAACGTGACAGTTTCTGTAAATCCGCAAACGACCCAACTCTATCGTGTGGAACCTAGAAGAAACCCCGATGTAAACCAAAGTTGGATGTGTGATACCGGGCGGTGGAATGTTCAATATATCGGTGACGACACTCGAATTAAAAGTCCAGAGAAACAATCTGATAAGCGACGTGTAGAGGAGACTTGGGAGGGCTTTTTTAAACAAGCCTCTCAGAACATTCTCTCCAATCCCAAACGAGTTTTGGTAGGGCTTTCGGCTCAAATGACGAACGAAGAGATTGCTGATGCCATTGAAACCTTTTCTCAAATGGGGGTTTTAGAATTCACTTGGATCGTGGACGAAAAAACGGTTGAGGACCGCAATCCTTACGATGGACTCTTAAGGCATCGCGATCAAACTCCAAATGCCGCAGGTTTTTTGCAAATCATGGAGAAAACAAAAACTCCATGGATGAAGCATGAAGAGGTCATTAAAAAATTAGAGTCTAAAGAATACGACCATTTCTTTTTGTTAGGTTTAGAAGGGGTGCTCATGCCGGGAGCGGTGGAACTTCTTCTCAAAGCGCCAAAAGAAACGGTGATTACAGTTCATGCGACGACTCGAGTGGCTCTTTTTGAAAAAGCGACTTGGATTTTGCCCAACACATCAAGTTTTGAGAAGTCGGGAACGATGGTGAATGCACTAGGGTTTATCCAAAAAGTGAAAGCTTCGATGCCCTGGCAGCATGTTTCTAGAGACGTTCATGCTTTGGTATTTGGATTAAAACAGGGTAATGATCGCACCGTGTCCCCTTCAGGAAGATTTCAAACGGTATTTAAGCGTCTATCCAATGAAGCTATTTTTCCAGGCGCGAGAAGTGATTGGAGAAAAATGCCTCCTTCAGGAGTCAATATTGGAGTGGTGGGAAGAGCAGAAGGTATTAAGTATGCAAAAAGTTAAATACAATCTCCCAGTTTCTCAAAGAGTCTATCTTTTGGCGATCCTGAAAGGGCTTATGGTCACAGCTCGCCATTTTTTTAGAAATGTTCTTAGGCCTGGGCAAATGCCGCTGATTAGTTATCCCGAGATAAAGAGAAAATATTCTCCAAGATTTCGCGGACTACAAATTTTGACGGTGAAAGAAAATGGCGACATCCGTTGTACAGCTTGTATGTTATGTGCGACGGCGTGTCCTGCGGCATGTATTCATATCACTGCAGCAGAGCACCCGGATCCTAAAGTAGAAAAGTATCCTAAAGAATTTAATATCGACATGCTTCGATGTGTTTTTTGTGGAATGTGCGAAGAGGCTTGTCCTGTGGATGCGATTCGCATGGGACCCACCTATGAGCTTGCAAGCTTCGACCGGAGTGACTTCATCTTTACGAAAGAGGAGTTGGTGAAGCATGGGAATTATACTCAGAGTGTCGTTAAACATCACTAGGAACCAGGTAGTTCAGATTGCGCATCATCAGCTATGACGCAAAGAGATGTTCTCTAGTCAATCAATTGGTTGTACCTTAAGAAAAATATTATTATAATATTAATAGCTTCACTCAAATGGCCCCTGAGGCGGGGGCGTTCCAGGAGAACTATATGACACTCACCAAGGCAGAGCTCATCGATTCGGTTTATGAAAAGGTTGGATTTTCGAAAAAAGAGGCGGCCGACTTAGTGGAGCTAGTGTTTGAGAGCATGAAAGAAGAGCTTTGCAAGGGAGACTCCATAAAAATCTCTGGCTTTGGTAAGTTTAGGGTTCGTGCCAAAAAATCTAGAATGGGTAGAAATCCTCAAACTGGACAAGCGATGGAGATCTCAGCCCGTAAGGTTCTCACCTTCACTCCTAGTCGTATCTTACGAGATGGAATCAACGGCAAATCGACAGCTCTGCCCAGTAGCGTGGTTGAAGGTAGCGATGATGATTCCGATGAATAAAATTTTCTAGTCGTTTGCAGTGAAATATTGCTTAAGTTTCCTTTTTCTTGTCTTAAATCTGATGCCGTGTCTTGGGTGGGGTATCACCCTATTCGATTCTGTTAAAAGCGACATTGTTTCTCTTGATGAAATTCATTCTCAGTGGAGTTTGGGAACTCAAGAGAATCAACTTAAAGCGGTTTTATTAACTCTTTCTTCATTCGATGAGTCTTGGAAACAGTCACTTCCCCATCTCGCTGAGAAGTATCTTTATTGGGGTGTCGAAAGTTGTGATTCCTTACCCGCTAAAGAGCTCATTCAATCAACTGACTTAAATTCTCACCGAATACTATTGGCCTGTTTTATTTTAAAAAGCGAGTGGTTAAATCGAATCTCTCCGTGGAAATCTTTCAACGTTAATGAGAAGCTTGAAAACTACTGGATGGTTTTGGAGAAAACTCTAATTCCTCATCCTGAGAAACTCTACGTTGAGGGGCGAGTCTATTCCTCACTGCCACCCCTTTATGGACTTAACATTAAAAAAGCTTTGGTGGCTTTCGAGTTGCTTAGAAGAATAGAAAACTATGAGAGCCTGATTTTGCCTTGGATCGAGAGAATCAGAAGAGCTCAAGGCAAATGGCTGCGGTATCAGGAAGGCTTGGCTCGTCAGAACTTTTTCCAACATAAAGAAACCGACGGGTTGCCTCTGTCTTTATTTCCCTTGTTAGCAGGAAATTTTCCTCAAGGGTTTGGTGTTCAATTGAGATATCGGGACAGTGCGATTGAGGACAAGAGTCGAAGTCTAATGGGACGGTTGTTTGTGACTCATCGAGGAAGTGTTGGTGGAGAGGTAAAAGCTGAAGATGCGGAAATTTTTAAAGATCGTCTGCTCTCTGCGAGATTTCAATATCTGCATGGAATTCAGCAACACCATGGTTTAGGCATCGGCTCTCCAAGTGAGAGCCAGGATCTTTATATTGATAGAGGTATTTTGGATTTTGCACTTAAAAGTTATTTTGCCGGCCTTGCCTATTTCAAAGTTGGGTATCGAATCCATTCTTCGCACTTAAGAAAAATTGAAGGGGGAGAGATGCCCACGGATTTGCCTAATCTCTCCAACGCTTTTGATTCCGGAGCCACTTTAGAAGTTGGCTATGACAGTCGCGATAGCGAATACGAGCCTTATGTGGGCCAGAAGGCATTTTTGCAAGCTTATCTTCCAAGAGAAAATTTCGGTAGTCCAAGAAGTTTTGAGCGGCTTATGGCGGGAATTGAAGACTATCGACCGCTCTCAACTTTTATTGTCTTAAAGAACCAAGTCTCCTTAGTCACTGTGAGTGATTCGGCCCCTTTTCACTGGTTTTCACAAGCTTCAGGGACGGTGCCAGTGAGTGGATTAAGGCCCACGAGGTTTATCGAACGTTCTTTAATTACCTTATCAACGGAGGGACGGTGGAAAAGCTGGGGGCCTTTAACCTTATTTGGATATGCTAACATGCTGGGAGTTGGATCTTCTTTAAAGCAAGTCTTTGAAGAACATTTTAAATTGGGGCTTGGGATTGGGGGAGAGATTCGCTTAACAAGGTTTAGAGGTAGAGCTTTTAGAGCTGAGGTTGGAGTTTTCGGCGGGGAGTTTAGTTTTAATACGATGCTCGGATTTCCTATCGACTAAAAAGCCCACTCAAAGGGAGCGGGTATGAAAATTACTGGGCTACGATAGATTCTTTTTCTTCTCAGGTAGAAAAAAACTCCTCAAGGGCCTTGTGGTTTTGTTCCGCATCTTTCATTCCTAGTTTTAACAGTGTATTGATGTAGCCTGTAGAAAACATAAGATAGCTTAATAAATCTCCTAGTTCTTTAGGTGAAGCGGTCGATTTTAAAAATTGTCTAAAATGAAATGGGACTTCGTTGATAAATTCAACTGAAAGGGCCCCAAGATCTTGGCTTGGTCGAAGTAGTAAAGAAGGCACTTTTCTTACGTGAATTCCATCAGCAATACGATTATTTCGATTCATGTTCTCATAATCAGCTTCGATACTGTCTAAAAATATTGAATTTAAAACGGCTCCTGCGACAAATCCCATTCCAATATGCTCTGGGCGAAATCCTAAGGGATTCTGAGGATATGAACAACGGATTCCAATGGCCAGAGCTTTGGTAGCTCCTAAGTGGATTGCCGGACTGAAAGGAAAATTGAATCGGAGAGATCCATCACCATAAAGGAAATCACCAATGCGAACGGGTTCAAATAAAATGGGAATTGAACACGACGCCATTACATGGCGTAAATGAATTTGGGTGCGAACTGCCTTACGAGTTTCTCGAACCCAGATAGGCAATTCTTTACATGAATCGAAAAAGATAGTTGTGTTTCCATTGTGATAATTAGTCGCACTGATGGAAAGTCCCTCGATGAGACCACTTCGAATGGCTCTTGAAATTTTCCAAAAGTGAATATGAGAAAGAAGTGTGTGAGCCAAAGGACTGGCATCGAGTAGAGATTTTAATAAAAGCTTCTGTGTCACTTTGGAGAGAAACATGTCGTAAATCCAGCGAGAGGACATGGAGAAGAGAGAGTTAAAATTGGTTCTTAAAACTTGCTCGAATTGAAGTGTGCTCCAAAGTTCGAATAGTTGTTCCGAACCCTTAGAAAAGGATTGTCCCTGTGACAAAAAACAGGCGTTTATGGAGCCAGCCGAAATTCCACAATAAATTTTGGGCGTGAGATTAGGGAAAGCTTGTCCCAGATACCGAAGAATTCCTACTTGATAAGCGGCTCTAGCTCCGCCTGCCGGCAGAACCAAAGCTAACTTTTGCCCCGGAGCTTCGTGATTTGCAATATCTGACACCCTCTTATTTTACTCGAGAATTTCCCCGAATGATAAGAATGAACTCGCCTTTTTTAAGCGAATTTTGTTCTGCTTCGCGCTGAATTTGTTGTATGGTGCCCCAAATCAAACGTTCCTGAGGTTTGGCTAGCTCCCAAGCTAGAAAAACCTCCTGTTTCGGCCCGAACACTTCGGTGACATGATCTATCAAAGCTTCAAATCGGTAAGGCGTATCCATTAGTACGGTATGATGCGAAGCGTTTGTTATTTGAGCTAGTTGTTTTTTTCGGTCCGCAATCTCTCGTGACAAAAAGCCTAGAATCAGAAACGGAGGCCCCCATCCGCAGAGGGCACAGGCCGTTCCCCACGAGGTGGCATTGGGAATAGAACGGATGGTAAATTTTAGTTCCCGAGCAAGCTTTAAGATTTCGGAACCAGGATCAAATAAAATAGGCATTCCGGTGTCTGAAAAAAGCACCACCTTTTTGTTTTCTTTGGCTATTTGTCTAAGCGTTGTTTGAATTTCTTTGTGTATCTCATTGCGAAAAGGATCCAGAAAAAAGAGTGGAGTGGATTGCTTGAACTCGGTCTGTTTTAAGTAGCGAAATCCATTTTTCTTCGACTCTGCAATAATAAGATCGGCCGAATTGATACATTCGATGGCCGAAGCAGAGAGTTTCCCCTCATCGTCAAGCGGAGTTCCTACAATCCAAAGTGTGCTCATGTCAGAGACTCCCAACTGAACCTCCAAGGTTTAATGTAAAGAGAAATCGAGCATAAGTCTGTCGTGCTAGGGTTCTGCCTGAGAGGACGCTTAGCGACCAGCATGAGGTAGGCTTGGACGCAAAATGGGCTCCCCATTCGTAGCTTCTCAATTCTCCTCGTTTGGTCGAGTAACTTGTATTAGCAGAAAGATTGAGAAAAACAGGAAGAGATTTATTAACTCCTAACGAAACAAGTTGTTCATCTTGAGTGGCGTCGACTGCATTTCGTATAAGAGTGCTTAAAGAGACTGAGTCTCCCTGCCCAAAATTATAATTTAAAGTTGAAGTCCAAGAGTATTCATTTTTCGGGTTTTGACCTGGGACTGAGTCTTTTTCCCATTGGTAATAGCCCTCGAGCGTAGCAGAAAGTGAGCTGACCTCAATATTTAGGTAGCCTACCAGCGGTCCTAGGTGATGATTAAGAGTAGGATCGAAAAATCTAATATCACTTCGGTCGATTCGTGAGTTGTATTGGTTGGATAATTGAAAGGTGATAAATCGAACCGATTCTTTGTCGACTTGTCTGCGAAAGCGCTGAATGAGTTCTAACTTAAGATATTCAAAATTACTGACAAGGTCATTTCGATCAAATGAGGGATGAGTGGTTTCAAAGAAAGGGTGAGAGGGAATGGGACTTTTATAGAGTAAGTTTGCGTAAATCAATCTGGGTTGGATAAGATGGCTTACTTTTTCAAGACCTAGAAAGGGTGAGTCAAATCTTCTTGAAAGATAAAAAGACAAAGGAATTTCAGTTGAGAGGGATTCTCGATGGGGTGTGGTCGAATTAGGAAGGTTAAAATGGTAAGCTGAGAAAAGCCCTCGAAAGAGGGGTTGGATTTCTAATCCTTTGGTCAGTGGAATTTGAGCAATTAATTTCGGCTCAAACTGAACTCTTTGCCCCTCTCGTATAAAGTCGCCGGTTTGAAAAGGAGCCCCCGGTGTGATGTCGTTATCTCCCGGAAGGGGTTTATTATTGTCAAAGCTCTCTGCAGGTCGCCAAAAGTGATTAAGTTGAGAGTCAAATTCGAAGTAAAGATATTGATCTGTTATTTCAGAAAATTTTTGTGAGAGCCCCAACCTAGGAAGTTGGGTTAGCGAACCTCGATCGGCTTTTTTCTCCGGCTGGGTCGTTGGAGGAGAGTCGGTTGAAACGATAAGAGACTGGTGATGAATTATTCCCAAGTAGTAAAGGGTCTTTTCAGTCGGGTAGGTGAGAGTAGCTAGAGATCTTAAATAACCTAAGTTGCTTTTTCCCAGACCGATATCATTGGGGTAGTCCTGAACATAAAAAGGATCGCTCACATAATTCACCGATTGTCTTGCGAGGATTGCCTCGCCGAAATCAATGGTGTTTTTCAGGGTCAAAGCTAGTTCTCCAGCGAAATTTAAGATTTTATTTTTGGGAATAAAAACCGGATTCGTAGGATCATTATTGTCCGGAGCATTTAAAAGTTCAGGGTTGGCCCGCCGCGCATTGAAGGGTTGGGCATTGAAAAAAAGAGAAAATCCTCCTCGAGATTTGTCGGAGTATGCGTAATTGTATTCGCTTCCTAAGTGAAAACCAGCGACCGTAAAATAAGTAGGGGTAAAAGTAAGATCCTGCCACGGGGACATTGCCCAGAAAAAGGGGATCGAAAAACCGGTTCCCACATGATTGCTAGTGGTGACAGAAGGCATGAGAAGACCGGTCTGTCGTCGACTCTTTGCTGGAGCGATGAAGAAAGGAAGATAGCTTAAAGGTAAATCTTTGGAGTAGATGATGACATCATAGGCGTAAATATACCCATCGACCGTTAAGTCAAACTTTCGGCCATACAGTTTCCAATCAAAAAGACATTTGCCGGCAGTTCTATCTGAAATGGGAATAGTATTACAGTTGGTGTAAATGCCTTCAGTCAGCTCATAGCGATTGGGCCCCGTTTTTTTTACTGTAGCTCCCGTGACGACCATTTGGCCTATTAAAAGAGTGGCTTCCTCTAAAAGAGCTTCGGAGCCGTCGAGCGCATAGATGGCTCGATTACAGAAAATCTCTAAGTTTTTTTCTCGAAGTTTGACATTGCCATTGGCTATGGCTTTTCCGGTAAAACGATCGAGTTCAATTTCATCAGCCCATATCTCTTTATCCTGGTATCGAACCCAAGCTTTACCCACCCCTTTTTCAGTTTTGCTTCTAAGATCTCTTTCATAGTGATCCGCTCTAAACTGCAGATCACTCTCGACAGTTGGATAGAGGTTCCCTGCAAAGAGGCAACAAAGTCCAACAATGAGGTTGAAAAAAGGGAACCGCAATGTGATTAAACCCGAATCAAGACGGCCATTCCTTGGCCACCGCCAATGCAGGCAGAAGCACACCCCAAAGAAGGTCCTAATTTTCTTAAGCTATAAAGAAGATGGCAAATAAGTCTTGCTCCGCTTGCGCCAAGCGGGTGGCCGATTGCGATAGCTCCCCCTTCGGTATTTAATTTATTCTCTGGAATTTCTAAAAGTTTCTGGCAGGCTAAAACCTGGGGCGCAAAGGCCTCATTGATTTCAAATCGTGAAATGTCTTCTTTAGAAAGCCCCAGTTTTTTAAAGACCCCCTGGATAGCAGGCACCGGACCTAATCCCATGGTTTTGGGGTCGCAACCTACGACATGAGATCCCATCCATTCCCCTAAAATTGGCCAACCTCTGGATTGAGCCAGCTCTTTGGTTGTGACAATCAAAGCTGCCGCTCCATCAACCATTCCGCTTGCATTTCCAGCTGTGACCACACCATCTGATTTAAAAACGGGTTTAAGTTTTTGAAGGGACTCCAAAGAAGCCTCTTTGCGGATGTGCTCGTCTCTTAAGATTTCCTTGAATTTCCCGCGTTCATTGATGGAGATAGGAACGATTTCTTCAGCGAGTTGCCCGGATTCTGAAGCGGCTGTCGCCTTTTGTTGTGAATGAAGAGCAAAGTGGTCGCAATCTGTTCGACTGATATTGTATTGAGTAGCCAAATTTTCTGCCGTTAATGCCATCGGAAGCTGAGCGTAAGTGTCAAACAGACCTGTCATTAAACTGTCCTCAAGTTCGGAGTGGCCAAACTTGTGGCCAAATCTAGCATTTCTTAAAACGTAAGGGCTTTGGCTCATATTTTCAGTGCCCCCCACCAGAACTACTGAGGCCTCCTTGAGCCGAAGTCGTCTAATTCCATCTTCCATAGCTTCAAATCCGGAAGCACAAAGTCGGTTGACCGTAACAGCGGGAACAGAAATCGACAGGTTTGTTCTCAATCCAACATGGCGAGCTAAATACGCGGCATCTCTTGAAGTTTGAATCACGTTTCCGAAAATGACGTGGTCGATCTCCTTTTCGATTCCTGGGATCTCTTTCATCGCACCGAGAGTTGCATGAACTGCTAAGTCGGTAGCTGTGAGATCTCTAAGGCTACCTCCAAAAGAACCAAATGGGGTTCTTTTGGCAGCGACAAAAACGATGGCATGATTGGATGAATCGGGCATTTTAAATCTCCCCTTAAGGTACCGTTTTAACGACGATAGGGCGTTAAATTACTTCATCGAAATAGGTTGGGCAATCAATTAACGCACTAATTTCTCAATGGGTGCGCCGCAGCAAGAATTTATGGAAAAAAGACTTGATCCCTAAGGGTTCCATTTCTAGACTGAGCCAAATGGAAAATGAAAAACTAGAAATTCAAGGGGAAGTTAAAGAACAATCTTTAGCGGATAACCAAGGTGTCCGTCATCTAGTGACTCCGGGGGCCTTGCACCAGTGCTCCGCTAAATGGGGAGAGTTTAATGCACGGATTTTGGATATCTCTTTTGTCCGAGTGGTGGTGGAGGAAATTGGGCATTGGCCTGTGATCCTTGAAGGTCAAGTCATAGCGATGTTTTTCTCGATGCGTGGATATGATTTCGCTGCAGAGGTGCTCATCCAAGGGCGAGGTGAAGGCTGGATGAGATTTAAGTTTGATAAACTTGTTCCTAGCGCCAAATCCCAACTGAAATCTTTTATGTCCGCAAAAAAAGTAGGGGAGTCGATGCTAGAGGATCAACGAGTGCCCGAAGTCCGCCATTATCACGGACTTAATGAAAGTGAATTGTGGTTTGATAAACAGGGAAATGTCCTATTCACCTATTTGGATCATACCGACTCAAAATACCAGTTTGTCGTCCAAGCCAATTTAGACACTCTGTGGGTTAAAGTGGGTAGGCTCAGTCGGGCTCAGTACATGAATTTGAATTCTATTGATGGCGATTTAGGGCTTTCGCCATTGAACGATAAAGAGAATTACAGTCGGATGAGCGAATGCCGTGATATTGTCACCAATTTTAGAACTACAGGACAGGTCGAGTACAATTTAAAACAGAAGCTTCTTAAAGTGATAAGCGATAGTTTGTATTCTACAGGCCATCGAGTCGATTTTCATTTAGTTCGTCCAATTAGAGTCTCTCAACTTTCAACCGAGCATTAAAAAAATTATAAAAGGACCAAAACATGAATCGTTTTGCCTCGGCTCTAAGAATTTTCTTTGGTCTTTTGTTTCTCACGACCGCCTTTGGGAAGTTACTAGATAACAGAGGTTTTTCCGAAGTCTTAAGCACTTATCAGATTTTACCGGACAAGGGCTTATTGGCGGTGGCGTTGGGAATTTCACTTACGGAGGCAATCTTAGGTATTTTTTTGCTTTTTAATAAGAAGATCAAAATCTGTTCTTTAAGCGTTCTTGGAATTAATTTGGGGTATCTTATTTTAGCTGTGGTCACAAATCTTAGAGGGCTCAAATTGGAGAACTGTGGCTGTTTCGGTGTTTTTCTGGCTCGTCCCATGACATGGGCAACGGTGGTGGAAGATGCAGTGATTGTTGTTTTCTCAGTGGTGTTTTGGGCGATTTCGAAAGAGGTAAAAGCTACTTCACGAGATGGCCTTGTTTACGTCTCGCCCTAATATCTTTGTAATATTTAGGAGGGCTGGCTACTCCAAGGGTGCAGGTATAAAAACTTTTTGACAGAAGAGTACTTCTTAACCAGTCTGTCTAACTTTTAGTCAATCGTAAGATCTTCGACTTCATTGAGTTTTTGAAAGCCGGTTTTGTTGGCTAAGAATTAACCAAACAACTTGTGCCTAAATAAGCTTGTAGAATACACGGCCCTTAGATTGCATCCTAAAGCTAGTGAGACTGCAACTTTGCTTAAGGTGGTATAACGTGAAATCCGGTGGTAACAAACTATTCCTGATTGTTTTAATGGGGGCTTCATTCGCCACCGCAAACGGTTTCGGTCATACAGAATCTACAACAACTACCACCTCAACCACACAACCAACGAACCCCTCTCAACCTCTTTCTTCGATCGATAGAACTAATAGAGTTTTCAATATTATATTGGCGCACAAGCCCTACAAGGAGATGCATCCCACGGCCTTAATGCTTGTGAGTTTTTTAAGCAATCCTCCACTATTCCAAGCAGACAAAGATAAAGTCAGTAAAGATATCGTTGAAAAAATTAGCCAAATGGCTCGCGCCGAAACGGACCTACAAGATCTTGAAAAGAAACAGCAAATAGCGCAGGCGTTAGCTAACGTTGCCGCTAGCAATGCCGACGTTGATAAAATAGCTGTCAATGGTTTTGCGCAAGTAGTTACTGCCAAAGGAGATACGGTTCAACTTCAAGAAGATATCGAAAAAGACAAAAAAACCGCTGAAGAACAAGCAGCTAAAGAGAAAGCTCAAAAACAGGAAGAGGAGAAGAGAACTGCTGAAAACCAAGCTTTGCAAAATGCCCTTCTTCAACAAGCCGCCCAGCAAGCACTTAATGGTGAGAGAAGTGGCGGTAAAGACAGCGGAGAAAGTGGGAATGGGAATAAGTCGCAGCCTCCGGAGCCTCCTAAGTTTGGGGAGAATCAACCCAAACACGATTCTTTAAGTGAAAAATTAGAAAAAGCGTTGAACCAAAAAACTGAGAGTCCTGATTTAAGCTCTCTTCTTAATAACAATAATAATAGTTTTGGTAGTGGAGGTAATAAAGAAAAGAAAGACGAAAAGGAAGGGTTTAAGTTCGATATCTCCCCAAAAACTGCTAAAAATGAAGTCAAGCCGGTGAAAGCGGCAGCTTCAAGTGAAGATTCGGCAGCTAATTCTCCTCAGGATCCTTCCGATTCGAAGAATCTTTCAGCAAACCCTGATGAGTTTTTAAATGGTCCTACGTCAGTACCTCAATTAGCTCAGCCCAATCCGGTCAACCCTGCCTTGGCTGATGGAGAGGGTGGTGGAGGAGCTCCTAACGGATTGTTAGGTGGGGCTAGCGGGGCCGGGTCTGGATTTGGTAATAGCGGGAACGGGGCTCAAGAGATTTTCCAAGGAGTTGGGCAACTTGACTATGCGCCGCTTCCTCCGCCCATTCGAAAAGCTTCTGCCGAGTTAGGCGGCGAATACAGTGGAGGAGCTAGCGAGGAAGGTTACACCTATTCCAATAACAGTGGTTCCTCTAAGAAAGAGGCTTTAGTGAATGAACTGGTATTTATCCGGGATGAGTCTCGCACGAGCGGTAAAGGACTTATGGCTTTTGTCGGGTATCAAATCAAAGACATCTGTTCAAAACCCGGGGCTTTACGAACTCAAAGTGTTTGTAAGATCTTAAAAAAGAAACCAAAAACAGAGGAAAAAATTTCATTAAATAAATAAAAGCAACGAGGAAAATATGGCAACACGATTCAACATCATGGTCACAGCGGGAATAATTTTAGCACTTAACTCTCAACTCAGTTTTGCCAATGGGCTGTCCGAATTGTTATTTAATAATAACGTAGCTGATCCGAATTCGCTTCAAGACAACTCAGACAGCAATAGCGTCAATAGTCGCGAAACTAATGCTCAAGATGCGCAAAGTCAGGGAAATATCGGTGCCGGTGTTGCTCTAGCAACCGGTATTACGTTAATTTCGATTGGCGTTCCTATGACGCTATCAATTGAGCCAATTACAGTCGCTGCCGGTTGGGATCTTATCGCCAAAGGGGGAATGGAGCTGGCTCAATCGGCTTCAAACTCGCAAGGGGCATCTTACAATGGCGATCAAAGAGCTTTGTTAAATGGTTCTCAGCCACTTTCTGAGATTCCTCAAGTAGGCCAGGCACTAAACAATCCCGAACTCGACAAGGCTTTGTCGGATGCCGGAGTTAATGCCGATGACTTTAAATCTCGCCTGTCGAATGGGGAGTTTCAAAACGGAGCCGATATCATGCAGGCCTTAGGAAAAGATGTTAATCCCGATGTGATAGCGCAGGCCCAAGCTCTTTCCAATGAAAAATTTGGGAATGCATTTGCTGCAGCTTCCGCCAAGGTAGGTGAGCTTGGTGAGAATACAATTACCGCATCAAAAGACACTGAAAATAATTCTCAAAATGGCAGTACCTTATCCGGAATTGTTCAAAGCTCTTCAACCAATTCTAGGAATATCGCTTCTTCGGTGGAAAGCGTTTTGGCTGAATCCATCTTATCTAAGGGAGCGGGTCAAGCTAAAGGAAATGGCTCAGTTAAAAGTGCCGAGGAAAAAGAGGTTAAGTTGGATAATTTTAACCAGATGCTGAGCAAAATTTTTGGGAATCAGGAAGTTGGACTGGTAGAGAAAAATTCTCTACGGCAGGACTTAGCTCAGATGGGAATTCAACTTTCTGTCAAAGGTATTTCGATATTTGCTCTGGCTCAACGAAAATATCGTCAATTTGGTAAAAATAGAAAGCTTCCAAGGCGAATTGCGCAGCGTTAATGACTTAACGCGACGATTCCCTTAGTTGTAATGATGCGCCAAAATATTTTTTTTGAATTTAAGTCGTCGTAAGACGCACAAAAAAATCAAATAATACAAAAATTTAACCGATGAGAAGTTATGAGTTTCTCATTGAGGGGTAGATCGATTATCTGGGTCCTTGCTCTTACTCTGTGTTGTTGGGTTGAGGCTCAAAGTAAGAGCAAAGACGAATGGATTTTAGTTCGTAAGCCGGGGCGTGATTCGTGGGCCACCATCCTCTCAACTGTGAAAGATTTTTCATTGGTCTCTTCTTTTGGGCCAGAAGATCGTTTTGCTTTGGTCAGGGAAAATAGAAAAAGCCGTTCTCCCTTTCCGAAAGAGATTATTGGAATTCAGAGAAATCACACCTATCGTGCGCTAGAACAACAGGATCCTCAGATGGGTAAATCCTGGGCACTTTCTAATCTCGGACAGACTATCGAGAATCTTGGAAACGGAATCAAGGGGATTGATATCGGTGCAATAAAAACCTGGGATACTCTAGCGGAAACAAAAAATGCAGTGATTGCAATTCTAGATTCAGGGATAGATCTTAACCATGAGGACTTAAAAAATAATTTATGGGTCAACCTCTTAGAGCTCGAACCTAACCTACTTGATGATGATCATAATCAATTTGTTAATGACCTGCATGGGTGGAATTTCGTGGATAATAATAACAATGTTCAAGACGACAACAACCATGGGACTTCAGTGGCTGGGGTGATAGGAGCTGACGCGAAAAACGGTTTAGGAACTCGAGGCCTTATCGAAAAAGGAGCTCTCATGGTCGTCAAAATTTTGGATAGTAATGGTACCGGTTCGACGGAAAAGGCCGTGAGAGGGATTGAGTATGCCGTTAAAAATGGTGCTAAAGTTATTAATGCAAGCTGGGGAGGGACGATATTTGATCAAGCCCTCTTTGATACGATCCAGTGGGCAAACGAAAAAGGAGTTTTAGTCGTTTGCGCTGCTGGAAATGAACCCAAAGATAATGACACTGATGAGCGACCTATTTATCCGGCCTCCTTTCAACTTTCGAATATAGTGAGTGTAGCAGCTCATGATTTTCGAGGAGAAATGGCGGATTTTACAAGTTACGGTAAAGATTCGGTGCATTTAGCGGCGCCCGGAGTTGGGATTTTTACGACTATGATAGGGGGCTATCGCTTTATGGATGGCACCTCTTTCGCTGCTCCATTTGTGGTGGCGGCCTCAGCTCTACTAAAGACTCAAGAGCCGAACCTAACCCCCAATGAGATAAAAAAAAGGCTGATTGGAAACGCTATACCTATGCATTACTATGTTAAAGAAAAATTAAATTCGGGCGGGCGATTAAATGCCTACTCTCTTCTCAAAAACGTAGTTACCCCTCAAATCCCGACTCCCACTCAATGGAATCAATTACCCAAAACCATCGAAACAGCCCATCCCTATTCTAATAACTTCAAGCAGGTTTTTGAAGTTGTGCAAACCGGGGCCAAACATATGAGAGTTCATTTCGTGAAGCTTGAATTAGAAAATTCCTACGACACTGTGGCCCTGAAAGATTCCCAAGGGAGAATCGCGATGACCTATACCGGAAAATTGAATAATTTCTGGAGCGCAGATATTTTAGGAGACAAACTCCAATTAGAATTTGTTTCCGATTTCTCAAATGCTCAGTGGGGGTTTGCTATTGATTTGATAGAATTCTCCGCTAAATAAGAAGCTTAGATTCAATTAACCCTTATGCGAGTACTTACCAAATACAATATTCCCTTTTGGATGAAGCTCGGAGTTATTCTCCCGCTAGTAGAAATAGCGATTCTTCGTTCGGTTATCAATATCAATTTCTTTATCGGAATTGAGCCTATGGTGCTGATCTCGCCGGTTGTTGCTATGTGTTTAGGATTGGCTAAATGGGAGGGAACGGCAGCACTTAAAATACATAGAAAGCCTTGGTTACTTTTTTTACACTTTCTTATTTTAGGCGTTTTTGTCTTTTATATTTGTGAAGTGCAAAGTTTAAATTCTTCTTTTAAAAAAGTTGTGTGGGTGTTCTTAGCCGCGTTAGTTTTTCTTTCAGGCTTTTTTTACACAATATCCATTAGTGATTTTATTGAAAGATTAAAAAATGAAAAGCAAGATTGTTTACCTTTATTTGTGATCGGAGCTTCTTTTTTGCCTCATTTGTTATGGAATAAGTATTTATGGGGTTCTTTTCAGACCTATTTTTATTATGTGCTGTTTTTTGTTAAACAAGTTTTTGGATTTGAGAGCTTTCAAGTGATTTCAAATCCATCAGGTCCTATTCTCAATATGCCTTGGGGACGATTACACGTTTTATCTTGGTGTAGCGGATTTGAAGGAGTGTGTGTCTTTTTTTTCTTCTGGGGGGTGATTCTTTTATTAGACGGAGAAAAAATTCCAAGGTTTTGGAAGTGGGTGATTTCCTTTCTTGGTGTTTCTTACATGTTGACTCTTAATCTAATCCGTATCTTGTCGATTGTGTATGTGGGAATGAATCAAGTAGGACATTACACAAAAAAAGAGGTTATTCGAATCCAAGTTGAAATGTTTCACAGCCAGTTTGCCTGGTGGGTTTATCTCATTGGGCTATTTCTATTCTTTTCTCTGTTTTACGTTGTCTTATTTTTTAAAAAAACTTCGAATCCAAATAAGGGCTCCGCCCGCACCACCCAATAAGAAGTAAAGACTCCCTCCAGGAAGTTCTGGTACGCCTTGTGTGTTGGATGTAATAGTTAGTTCATTTGTGGTCTCCCCATTTATCGTCCATGCTAATGTGATCAACAGGAAGAATAAAAAGATAAAGTGTTTGTTTAAGAAGTTAGAATATTTTTTCATTGTATGTCTCGTATTGATATTTTACATGCTGTAAGTTTTTACTCAATCCTTTTGAATTGTTTCTTCAGAGAGTCTCCAATCTTGATTGAGAGTTCTTTCAAACCGCCTGAGCTTCCCGTGGTGCTTAAGGTGAAACTCTAATTTAGTGTTAGCAGCGAGTTCTGATGCTGAGCCCTTAAGAAATGCGGCTATATCTCGGTTCGAAGTGAAACGACGAAAGTGATAAGGGGCTTTTTCGCTTGTTCGACTGGCCCAAGCTGGCACATGGGCCAAATCATTTAGTTGAGCGTGAGAGGGCGAATTTAAGAGTTGCTCTCGATCGGTTTTGAGCACTGTCCCATGGTCTGAGTGAATCAAGATTTTTAGATCATGAGGATAGGTCGATTTAACTTGAGTTAGAAGGCGGTCTAACTTTTTAAGACTACATAAACTTTGAGCTTGAAATCGTTTGCGATACTCATCTTCAGTATCATTGGATTTTAAAGGCGCAAGTATTTCACATGCCTCATTCAAAAGAAACGGGGTGTGGGGGATAACAACATGAACATAAGCGTAAAACGGAGTGCCGGATTTAGCGAATGAATTAAAATCTTGTTTGAAGTTTTCTATGAGTTGCAGGGCATTTTCGGGATACCTTGAAAGGAATGAATAGGGATGGTTGGCAGCGATAATGCGCGTCAATGCAGTTGAAAATTCAGTGAAATAAAGCTCAATCCATTTATTAAATTCGAAAGAAAGCTTGGCTTCATTAGAACTGTTGATCTGACAGTGACGGCTTATGGATTTAAATCTAAGGCAATAAGGCAAGTAATGACCGTAAATATAGATCTCGTAACCGCGCTCAAAAAAATAATGAAAAAGGGTGTTGGTGTTGGGTTCTCTGAATCCCACGGAGGATTTTTCGTTGGAATTACTCTTTAAAAAGTCGGGCACAGAATAGATAGTCGCTGGATAATTTGAGAAATGGTTGGTGTAGAAAGTTAAATTATGCCGTTTTGCAAGTTGTAACGATTGCTCTAGAAAAGCTGGATTGTTGAGAGCAGCATTCTCAAAACTAAAGCTATCTAAAACGATATGGAGGATCGATTGACTGTTAGCAGAAAGTTGGGGCTGCCTTTGGGGCGAGCCGGGGCTGGCAGTGAGTTTCTTAAATTGAATGAAGTCTCCCAAAAGAAAAGCGATGGATAAGAGTCCAATTAACCGCATTAAATCTCGCGGAGCCAACGCTCTAGTGATACAGGCACTTAAGACGAAAGCTAAAAAGAGACCTAAACCGTCCAAAGCATTAGGATAGCTTTTCGTCAGTGGGATGTGTTTAAAGAAGAGAAAAATAAATACAACTACCCAAAAACTGGAGAGGATTAGAGTGAGCTTCTCTCTTCGTTGTCCAGGCCGAATTTTTAAAGTAAGGCTCAAGAGTAGCCAAGTTAAGAGGCCCAAAGTGAAGGAAGCGACAAAGGGAAAGTAGGGATTTGAAAAAAAACCTAAGTGATGGTTCATGGCTCCTACGGTCGGAGTAATAAAAAAAGATAGACAAGCAAAAAGAGATAAAAGGCAGTTTATCCATGGTTGGTTCATAAGATTAATTCTAATAATCTTATGACCAATAAGCAGGTTAATCTAGATTTCTTTTTAAGGGATTTGTTAGCGCTTAATTTGGAGTCGGGGAGTTTTAATTGAATTTACTTTTGCAAGTTCAGATTGGTACCTGTTGGCGGCCTCAATCATCAAACGGTTGGTGCCCATCCATGAGGCAATCACTAAAATGATGGCAAAGACACCTACCACTGAAGTTTCAAAATGGGTTAAGTTAAATTGTTCTCGGATAGCAAAGTAACCTAGGAGTAGTCCCCATGTGTA
>Ga0194119_10003779_pt1 | contig 24004 bp, 24 predicted proteins | sample TA2MahC100mmetaG_FD_148620 | JGI IMG/M metagenome (GOLD analysis project Ga0194119, IMG submission 148620) | Freshwater microbial communities from Lake Tanganyika, Tanzania - TA2015018 Mahale Deep Cast 100m | ecosystem: Environmental > Aquatic > Freshwater > Lake | place: Tanzania: Lake...
GTCTTTCATAGAAGACGAGAAACTGCACGCCAAAAGACTTCGGGCTTTATTATCCACTCAGAATGAAACAGTTCAGGCAAAGGGCAAGAGCGCCGCAAATCCCCGGGAAAGATTGATTACTATCTTCCAGAATATGGGTGACGAATTGAAGAAGAAGGTCAACGTCAACACCAACGACATAGAGGCTGTAAAGCTGGCTATGGGGATTGAAGAAGAGGGGATTAAATTTTATGAACAGGCTGCCAAAGAATCTCAGAATAAAAAGGATAGTGAGACGTATCGTTTTCTTGCCGGTGAGGAAAAGACGCATTTCAGCATATTAAAGAACACCCTTGAATACCTGGAAGACAACGAACTGTGGGAGGCAGAGAGCGAGGGGCGTATCTACGACATGTGGATGAATATGGTGAATAAAAAACTATGAAGGAAATACGAATTCATGCAAGGGCGGGGCAGGGTGCCATTACTACGGCGGCATTATTGGGTACCGCGGCATTTAGGGGAGGCAAGTTTGCCCTGGCATTTCCTCATTTTGGCGCCGAACGTATGGGGGCGCCCATGAATGCCTTTGTACGCCTCAGCGACCGGGTGATACGCTTACGCAGTCAGGTATACGAACCTGATTATTTGATAGTGTTAGACCCATCTTTGATGCGTGGGTTTGATGTTTTTGAAGGGTTTCAACCCGGTGGTGTTGCAATTATAAACCACCATGAAAAGGTACAATGTCCGAAACCAATTCAAAATGTCAAGGTGTTTACTGTCCCTGGAAACGATATTGCAACTGAAGTTTTGGGGCGTCCTATTGGCAACACAACGATTTTAGGCGCATTTGCAGCAGCAACGAACGAGTTTGGATTAGAGTCGCTTCAACAAGCAATTTTAGAGCGTTTCTCAGGTGAGGTTGCTAAAAAGAATGCAGAAGCAGCCCGCCGTGGATACGAATACCTGATGCAATATTGCAAATAAAAGAAAGGCGATAATGTGATTATTCCTGTTACTTCAAAACCTCGCACAAGTAAGGCAAATAAAACTGGTACCTGGCGCTCTGGCAAGAAACCCCACTTTATTCAGAAGGAATGTATTGCCTGCCGTTTATGCGTGATGGTATGTCCGGAAGGCTGCATTTCAGGTGATAAACGGTGTACTTATATTGCCGATTACAAATATTGCAAGGGATGCGGTAATTGTGCGGCTGTCTGTCCTGTTGCAGATATTGAAATGGTAAAGGAGGAGTGGTGGCGTGAGACGATATCTTGAAGGTTCACATGCTGTTGCAGAGATCGTGCGATTGTGCAAGGCACAGGTGATCTCTGCCTATCCGATAACACCGCAGACCCACATCGTAGAGTCGCTGGCGCAAATGGTAGCCGACGGCGAACTCAATGCAGAATTTATTAATGTTGAAAGTGAACATTCAGCGGCATCTGTAGTCCAGGGGGCAAGCGCCACTGGCGTAAGGACCTATACGGCTACCACGTCGCAAGGGTTGCTTTATATGATCGAGGTGCTCTATAGTATTGCGGGATTGAGATTGCCGGTAGTTTTGACCTGTGCCAACCGGGCGGTTTCCAGTCCCATTAATATATGGAATGACCATCAGGATTCCGTGACGGTGCGGGATGCAGGCTGGCTGCAGTTTTATGCGGAAAATAATCAGGAGGCATGCGACCTGCATTTAATGGCTTACCGTCTTGCAGAAGACCATAATATTATGCTGCCGGTCATGGTGTGTATGGACGGATATATCCTGACTCATGCATACGAGGTAGTAGATTTGCCGGAACAATCGCAGGTAGACAAATTTCTTCCTGATTTTAAACCCATCCATTGTCTCAATCCGGATGAGCCTGTTTCTATGGGAGTTCTTATGGGGCCGGAATCGTACATAGAGACACGCTATGCGATTCATCAAACCATGATGGATGCGTTGAATGTTATTCCCGGTATTGCCGATGAATTTGAACAGGTGTTTGGCAGAAAGGTCCATTGTCTGATAGAAAAGTACCGATTGGAAGATGCTACACAGGTCTTTGTCGCTATGGGTTCGATGGTTGGAACGGTCAAAGAAATAGTTGATGGATTGCGAGAAGACGGGCAAAAGGTGGGTTTGTTAAAGGTAATTGCACATCGCCCATTTCCCAAAAGAATAGTGTATGAGGCATTAAAAAATGCCAGAGAAATTGCCGTGCTTGAAAAGGCTATTTCTCTGGGAGAAGAAGGGCCTTTGCTTTCGGATGTCAAGTCCGCTTTTTGTGGGCAGGGTAATCAGCCCAAGATCAGCGGCTTTGTCCTGGGGTTGGGTGGAAGAGATATTACGAAGAAATCTATCCTTGAGGTACACGACGCTCTTTCAGGTTCGCAGGTAGACGTAAAATTTATAGATTTAAAAATCTAAAAGGAATCAAAAAATGGTTACGGAACTCTTTTCATCAGGTCATACGGCATGTGCAGGATGCGGACAGGCATTGGGCGCCCGTCTGGTTGTAGAAACGACAGGACCAAACGTCATCATTGCCAATGCTACCGGATGCCTGGAGGTATTTACCTCCAGATACCCGGAATCTGCCTGGGGAGTGCCGTGGATCCATTCATTGTTTCAGAATGCGGCCGCCGTTGCATCTGGAGTGGAGGCAGCCCTGAGAATTAAAGGTAAATTGGATCAAGTCAGGGTTATATCACAAGGGGGCGATGGCGCGACTGCCGATATCGGGATGGCCTCATTATCGGGCATGTTCGATCGTGGACATGATATCCTGTATGTCTGTTATGATAATGAAGCTTATATGAACACAGGGGTGCAGCGGAGCGGGTTAACCCCATTCGGTTCGCGCACGACTACGAGTCCCTCAGGGAAAAAATCCTTCGGCAATCCTAGGCCAAAGAAGAATATCCCTGAAATAGCCAATGCCCACAACGTTCCTTACGTTGCTACCGCATCTGTTGCCTTTCCGAAGGATTTGCAAAAAAAGGTAAAAAGGGCGCTTTCCATAAGAGGACCGAAATATATTCAGATATTTGTCCCTTGTCCTCTTGGTTGGAGGCATGATCCCGGACTCACCTATGAGATTGCGAAGCTTGTCGTGGAGACTGGTCTATATCCCATACTGGAATATCAGGACGGAAAGCTCATATCGGTGAAAACAATTGAAGCTGCAAAACCCGTAGATGAATACTTGAAACTTCAGGGCCGTTATGCGCATCTTTTCACAGAAAGAGGTAAAGACGAAATAGCCAAAATACAGACCATTGCAGACAGCAATATTAAAAAATACGGCCTTTTGAAAGAGGGAAAAGAGGCACAGAAAAAAATGGCGGCAGAAAAACTTGCAGAAGAAAAGATATTTACGACTGCGGAATTGTCAAAGTGCGACGGTAAAGATGGCCGGCCTGCTTATTTTGCATACAAAGGAAAAGTGTATGACACTGCCGGCAGTGATCGGTGGGCAGATGGCGCGCATTATAATACGCATTTTGCCGGCAGTGATTTGACCGACGCATTAGTGGAAGCCCCTCATGGAGATGAAGTGTTTGAGAGATTTAAAATTGTTGGGGTTTTAAAAGCTTGATTATGAATAATGAAAGAATAGACTCATTCCGTATAGAAAAAGATTATCTGGGTGAAATGCGAGTCCCAAAAGACGCTTACTATGGGGTGCAGACTGCCAGGGCTATTGAGAACTTCCCCATCAGTGGCCAAACTTCTCAGCCGGTATTTACCACGTCAATTGTACAGATAAAAAAGGCGGCTGCGATGGTGAATGTAGAGCTTGGCTGTCTCGATAGCAAGATAGGCAATATGATTATTCTGGCGTGTGATCGCATTCTGAATGGTGAGTTTCAGGATCAATTCGTGGTGGACGTGTATCAGGCAGGCGCTGGAACATCCCACCATATGAACGTAAATGAGGTTGTTGCCAACATCGCAATTGAAATGCTTGGCGGCGCGAAAGGGAACTATTCGGTGGTGCATCCAAATGATCACGTTAATTACGGACAGTCTACGAATGACGTCTATCCCACCGCCATGCGCATTGCGGCGTTACAATCGTCTAAAAGACTCATCAAGAATTTATATGCATTGACCGAGACTTTTAGCCAGAAGGCAAAATCATTTGATCCAATTGTAAAATCCGGTCGCACCCACCTTCAGGATGCTGTGCCCATCCGTGTCGGCCAGGAGTTTTCGGGGTATACAGCATCACTGCTTAAGGCAGAGAGAGGAATTGAAAGGGCGAGTGAAAGTTTAAAGGATTTGGGAATCGGCGGCAGCGCCGTGGGTACGGGAATCAATACGCATCCGGAATATGCCGGTAAAGTAGTCGAAAAACTCAGAAAGATGACAAACCTTGACCTCAGGGAATCAAAAAATCGGTTTGAGTCCATGCAGAGCAATGCGCCGTTTGTGGAATTCTCAGGCGCCCTCCGCACACTGTCTGTAGAACTCATACGTATAGCCAACGATCTGAGATTGATGAATTCCGGGCCAAATACAGGACTGGCGGAGATAGAGTTGCCGGCAGTGCAGCCGGGATCTTCTATTATGCCCGGGAAGGTAAATCCTGTTATCCCGGAGATGATGAACATGGTGTGCTTTTCGGTGATAGGTAATGATGTGTCGATTTCACTGGCTGCGCAGGCGGGACAGTTTGAACTTAATGTTATGATGCCGGTAATCCAATATAAACTGCTCGATTCCGTCTTTATCCTGACCAATGCAGTCAAAATATTCAATGAGAAATGTATCAGCGGCATAACCGTACATGCGGCAAAGTGTCAGGACTATGCCATACGAAGCCTGGGGATTGTTACCGTCTTGAATCCCATTATAGGCTATTCAAAGGCGGCTGAGGTGGTGAAAGAATCGATGAAAACGGGGAAATCTGTAAAAGAGATTATCCAACAATGGGGACTCCTCTCGGCGGATCAGTTAGATAAGGTATTGTCTCCCATCTCCATGACTGAACCCAGTGCGAAGGAAGTCTCTGTGTAAGCGTCAAATTTTGTATTTTTACTTTAAGGATTAGCAAAAGGGGGGTGTGAGATATGGAAAATATTGTCGTGTAAAGTATTCATGTAAGTTTTTTGTAATAGCGGCAGATACAGGTGATACAGAGGCAACGTTCCAGGCATACAGCGGATTATTAACAAAGGCATGTTTCGAATGTCACCGAAGACTCCGGGACACAAAATAGCTGTTGGGAACCGATGATTATGAGCGTGATTTCAATATTTGAGAAAGGGGCATGCCGATGAAAATATTTGGTCAAATGCGATATGTGTTAATTTGTGGATTTGTAGTAACTGCGGTAGCTATTTCTTACCCATGGAAGGGTAATATTGTTTTGGGGAAAGATGTTGAGACCCACCATGGTTCAGAACTTACGCCTACCCGTTCACTCATGCAGGTAATCAGTTCTCATACGTCCAGGATACTTGATGCCATAATGATTGGCGATCATGATGCTGTGGTGAAGGAGTCCAATGCGGTGACAGAAAACTGCGAAGCCATATTGAAGAATTTCTTTCCGGAGGGTGGAAAAGCCGGCGAGTGGTTCAAGGAAACGGGAAAGGATCCGAACAAATCAGAGGATATAAAGGCCGTAAAGAAGGATTTCGAAAAATACTTGAAAGCAGTTGTTGATGCCTCGAAGAATATTGCCGAAACTTCTAAAAAACAAAACATTGTAGAGACTTACAAAAGCTTTGATGCGATGTTGAAAAATGCCTGTTTTTCCTGTCACGAGGCTACCAGGCCAAAATGGCCGGAATGGCCGGATTGGATGAAGATAAGCGGAGGTTAGTAAAATTTAATGTGTTTGTTTTATTTGAAGAAAGGAGACGTTGTTATGAAAAGATTGAGGATTTTAAGTGTTGGTTTAATGGGTTTGAGTCTGGCAGGATTCATAAGTGTTGTTAATCCTGCTAACGTTATTCTGGCAGAGGAAAAGGTCGTTCTCCACGAGCACGTTGATGAACCTACCCAGGTGTTGATGAACGAGATTGCAAAGCGTGTAAATAATATACTTGACGGAATACTGGTGGGAAGTTTTAAGTACATTGTCCAGGAGGCGGGCGCTGTTGTAGACCAGAGTTACAAAATAAGCGCAACGTTTTTCCCCGTTGATCCAAAGGAAAACAAGTGGTTTAAGCGGGCTAAAATAGACCCAAATGATTCAGAGAAGATTACCAGACTGAAGGAGGAATTTGATGGCTATCTAAAAGGGATAGCATCGTCGGCGCTGGAGGTTCAAAAAGCGGCTGCATCAAATAATCAGGAAGCAACCTTTAAATCCTTCATAAAAATGGTTGAAAAGACCTGTTTTGAGTGCCACAAAAATCTTCGTGACAAACAAATACCTATCGAAAATCGTTAAATCTCAATTTTCAATAGGGGGTGAAAAAGAAAGTGCAGAATATTTAAAAACATCTGCACTTTCTTTTATTTTAAAGATTGATTACGGAATACGAGGTAGTGTAAAATATGGCAAAATGGCAATGTCAGGTGTGCGGGTATATTTACGATCCGGAAGACGGCGATCCGGATCATGGTGTTAACCCTGGAACACCTTTTGAGAATTTACCTGACGACTGGGTGTGTCCTTCCTGCGGTTCGGGTAAAGACATGTATAAGAAACTGGTTTAATGTTAAAAAATTCATTGAGTTACTGTGTGGTACGATTGATTTATTAACTGAAAAATAAGGAGAAAATATGGCGAAATGGGAGTGTCGGGTCTGTGGTTATGTATACGATCCGGCAAAGGGCGATCCTGATAATGGTGTTAATGCCGGAACGGCTTTTGAAAATTTACCTGAAGACTGGGTGTGTCCTTCTTGCGGTGCAAATAAAGACTTGTTCGATAAGCTCGATTAATGGTGTCCTTCTTTCATAATACTTTTTCTCAATAACTTTTTATGTCAAAATTATTACAAAAACAGCGCTTGAAACTTTATGTATTTGTTGCAGGGATGTTAGTATCTTTTTATTTTGGAAACAGCGCTTTAACGAATACAGAGCAGACGGCGAAAAGCAAACCGGACGTTACGTATTCAAATCCTTACTTCAAAGGCACCAAAGAAGAAAGAGACGCCCAGGTTAAAAGGATATCAGCGCTTTTTGGAGTAGAATGTAATTTTTGCCATAATGAAGATTTGACGGTATTTACAGAGGAAGGGGAGAAATCGAAGATGATGATGAAGGCATCTGTTGCCCTGGGGGTTGACTGTGACCACTGCCATGTCGATAGAAAGCATTATAAAGAAAATGAACAAGAGGCGAAAAGAATGTTCGAGCTGTCTGAAATTATGGGGACGGAGTGCAGCTTCTGTCACGCCGGGAAGGATAAGCTTACCCCAAAAGGGGAAAAGTCCAAAACTGCCTTCGTAACCCGTGCCTGGGCTACTGAAGGGACGAAGCAATGCCTTGAATGCCATATTGAGAAAAAACAGTTCGCCTTGAATTTTTATGGTTGGCAGGTACTGAACGCCATGAAGGGGTTGAAGGGGATGTGAATAAGGATTACGATGTAATCATTATCGGGGGAGGCCCTGCCGCCCTCGCTGCGGCCGTTTATACCTGTCGTGCGCTATTGAAGACTCTGATCCTTGAAAAAAAATATTTGGGTGGTCAGTTAGTAGGTACTGAGTTGATTGAGAACTATCCTGGATTCCCGGAGGTCATTAGTGGTTTTGAATTGACACAACGAATGGAGGCACAGGCCAAACGGTTTGGCGTGGAAATTCGATATGAAGAAGTCTTGAAATTGGATGTAGAGAACGGCTTAAAGGTCGTAACGACAGATACTGATAAATATGGAAGCCATATAGTTATTCTAGCAACCGGCGCAGACCCCAAAAAATTAGGTGTGCCAGGTGAAGATGAGTTTTACGGTAAGGGAGTGAGTTATTGTGCAACATGCGACGGCGCTTTCTACCGGGGCAAAAACGTCGTTGTCGTCGGTGGAGGCGATTCTGCCATAACCGAAGGTATTTTCCTGACCAAATATGCCCAAACCGTACAAATAATACACAGAAGGGATGAGTTTAGAGCCACAAAGATTTATCTGGACGATGCCTTTTCGAATCCAAAGATAAAAGTGATACTCAACACGCTCATTGAAAGTATCCACGGGAAGGAAAAGGTGGATGGCGTTGTTACCCAAAACGTTGTGACAAAAGAAAAGAAGGACATTCCCTGCGACGGGGTTTTTATTTTTATTGGCAGTTCACCCAATACGGGTTTTTTGGGTAATTTGTTATGTGTGGATGCCGGCTGCCATATTGAGACAAACATACATATGGAAACGGCGGTCGAAGGGCTGTATGCCGTTGGCGACATTCGGAAAAATTCATACCGGCAAATTGCGACTGCAATAGGAGAGGGAGTCACGGCGGCCATTGCAGCCGAGCACAAATTGGCTGAGTTAAAAGCGTCAGGTAAAACAAGGAAATAAACTTTAAAAAATGTAAAAGGAGGGGGAGGATGGCGACGATGGATGTAAAAGAAATTGTTAAACAAGCTGCGCAGCAGGAAGAGAAAGCTCACAAATTTTATACGGACGCATTAAAGTTCGTAAAAGATGCAGCAGCGAGGGTGTGGATAAAGGAACTTGCTGATGAAGAATTGAAACACAAGGAAATGTTGCAAAAATTTGATGCCTCTAAAATCAAACAGTTCAAACCCGCTAAAATTCACGACCTTCATATTACTGAATATCTCGTTGATAAAGACGTTCATGAAATCAAGGATTTTCAGGATGTGCTGATTGTCGCTATGAAGAAAGAACAGAAATCTTATAACTTTTATGTCGGTATGGCCAAGTCGGCAGACAGTGCGGATGTAAAGAAACTATGCAAGGTCCTGGCCCAGGAGGAGCTCAAACACAAGCATAAGCTCGAACTGTATTACGACGACATCGTCTTTAAAGAAGACTAGACGTACTACTGGGTCTTGCTTTAATATTTTGAAAAAAAGCCTTGTTCCAAACTAATTTGGAACAAGGCTTTTTTGTTACGTAAAATGGCAAGACCGACGGGCCTCGACTCCGTCAGTATAATTATTTGCTAATTATTACTTACAGATTTTAACACCTCAAAAATACCGTCACCAATGTGTCACCAGGATTAGGGAAGTGCTGTTAGCTTTATCACGGGTTAGCAGCATTTTTTTTATTTTGAGGCATATTGTTTTTTGATTATTTTGGTTTGACATGATAAATCAGAACAGTTAAGATGTCTTTTGGAAATTGTGGAATCCATGGTTTTTTGGTTAGCCTTTTTCTTTTGAGGTAATAGGCATGAAGGACATTGTAAAGACAGCCATAAAGAAGGTAACGCTTGAATTAATTTATCAGGTGGTAGATGAGCGTACTGAGGAAATTCTTACGAAGGTAGATGAGATAAAGAAAAAGCAGGAGGAGGATTTTAGGTATCTTGTTCAAAAGATTGATAGTCAAATTGGGAGTGTGAGGAGCGAAATAGGGCAATTACGAGGTGAGATAGGAGCTGTTAATCAAAGGATAGATACAGTCATTCAGATATTGATGACAATTCAGCAGGGGCAAAAGTAGTAAATTTTTTTTAATACTTTTTACGTACTGAATGTGTTTTCTTTTGGTTTTGAAGCTGGAAGGTAATTTGTATGCTTTAATGCCTTCAATTTTTTGATTCTAGGGACGTTTTGGGGGGAAAACGTTAAATCTTGATTTGTAATGATATAAAAAAACGAGGCCGACGGGACTCGAACCCGCAACATCCAGATCGACAGTCTGGTACTCTAACCAATTGAGCTACGGCCCCTGATTTAATTATTTATACTCTTATTTACAGACAATGGTGGGCGATATAGGACTCGAACCTATGACCCCTTGCTTGTAAGGCAAGTGCTCTAGCCAATTGAGCTAATCGCCCGTAAGAGATTTCAAAGTATATCATCTCGTATTTTGTGAGTCAATAAAATTCTACCGCTTCCATGTGATCGGTAAAAAGAGAAGTATCAAACTATAAATTTCCAGCCTGCCCAAAAGCATACAGAAACTTAATATCCACTTACCGGCATATGACATATCACTAAAATTAGCCATGGGACCAACCTTCACCAGTCCTGGCCCGCAGTTTGCCATGCATGTTGCTACAGCAGAAAAAGCGGTAATTATATCTGTGTTTAACGCAATGAGCGCCAGGGAAGAAACACCAAAGAATCCCAGATACACGACAAAGAATACAGAACACTCTGTAATAATTTCTTCGCTTACCGATTCGCCGTTGAGCTTTACATGTTTTACCATGCGTGGTCTTAAAATCCTGCCAAATTCCCGCATGCTCGATTTCAGCAACAATAATATTCTCACGCATTTTATACCGCCGCCAGTTGAGCCGGCGCATGCACCGATAAACATAAGTAAGATCAGTAAAAACCGGCAGGCATTAGGCCATAAATCATAATCTGCAGAAACGTGACCGGTTCCCGTGCATACGGTTATTATCTGAAAAAACGCATATCGAAAAGAATTTCCTAAATCATAGTAACGATTGTCCTTGATCCCACCACTAAAGGATTCGGATTGACTGAAGTATAAAACCAAAGCAACAAACACGATTGCTATCAAAATCAAGACTGCAAAGAATTTAAGCTCGGAATTTTCAAGGATTTTTTTGAATTTTTTCTGAAAGCCCCTGTAGTAAAGTGAAAAGTTACATCCGCAGATAAACATAAAGACTGCGGTTACAATTTCCACATACAGGCTGTTATAGTATGCAGTGCTTGTATTTTTTATAGAGAACCCCCCAGTAGATACGGTCGTAAAGGTATGGCATATCGCATCAAAAACAGCTATACCGCCGCAGAAGAGCATCACTATCATAGAGGCGGTAAAGATAATATAAATAATCCATAGTAGTTTCGCAGTCTCACCGATTCTGGGTCTTAATCTGTCCGCTGTAGGGCCGCTTACCTCGGCGCTGAAAAGCTGGTAGCCACTCACTCCCATAGCTGGCAGCAGGGCAACGAAGATGACGATGATACCCATGCCGCCTAACCAGTTGGTGAATGCCCTCCAAAAAAGGATACTATGTGGCAATATCTCAACGTCTTTGAAAATCGATGAGCCGGTTGTTGTAAAACCGCTGGTCGTTTCGAAAACGGCGTCGCAATACGTTGCGCATACGCCCGAATACCAATAGGGGAGAGCGCCTAAAAAGATACACACAAGCCAGCTAAAGGTGACAATGGCGATACCTTCCCGGATATTTATATCGCCATTTTTTTTTCTAAAGAATGCCTTACTCAACCCACCCAGAACGCCTGTTATGATGATGGTATAAATAAATGCCCATACGGCTGAATCGTCTTCATAATAAAAGGCCACGCCCAGTGGAATAAGGAGTATCCCTGCCAGCATAAGCACAAGGTTGCCTACCGTACACAATACAATGGAAATGTTCATAAGGGATGCACTCTAATAAAGGTAATTTTTCCGTTCAGTCTTTTTTGCCGGAGAAGAGGGATTGAATCTTTTCGATGGCGTTGGGGAGGGTGAAAACGATGACACTCTCACCGGGGTTTATGCGAGTATTGCCGGTTGGTATCTGCATGACGCCTTCACGCACAATGGCGCCCAGAATAGAGCCTTGCGGGAAGGATATTTCTTTCAGAGGCTTACCCACGATCTTAGAGTCTTTCTCTGCCACCAGCTCCATAGCCTCGGCCTCGCTGTTGTAAAATTTTACGACAGAAAGTGCGTGTCCGCGTCTGATATGTTGTAATATAGAGCCGACGGTAATCAGTCTTGGATTTATTACAATATCCATACCTAATGAATTAATAATGGGTACAAAGGCTGGGTCTACTGTAAGTACGATTGCTTTCTTTGCACCGAGTCTTTTCGCTAATAACGCAGACAGGATGTTGGATTGCTCGTTTTCAGATAAAGCCACAAAGAAATCGGCAATATCAATAGATGCCTCCTTCAGAAGGTCTATATCAAGGGCGCTGCCCTGGAGGACGATGGTTTTGTCAAGCACCGTTGCGGCCTGCTGTGTCTTTTCCCTGTCAGCTTCAATTATTGTAACGCCGATCTTCTGCTCCTCCAGTTTTTTTGCCAGTTCAAGGCTTGCACGGTTTACACCGTAAATAATGACTTTTTCGACCTCGTCCGCGCGTCTGTTGACCATCGGGAGGAAGTAAGGTAATGCCTCTTTGGCTACCAGCACGAAAATGTTGTCGTGAGGCATTAACTGTGTCTCGCCTTTTGGTATAAGCATCTCTTCATTTCGTTGAATGGCAACGATGAGAAAGGAATCGGTAGATTCGATTTCCCTTAGTTCCGAGAGTTTTTTCCCTGCTATTGGGGCATCGGCCGGTACGTTAAACCCCCGCAAGAGGATGTCTCCTGCGGTGAAATCAGCCACATAGATGGAACCGGGAGTTTCAATAATATTCAGGATGGAATTAATGGTGATCTTTTCCGGGTTTACAACGTGGTCTATATGGAATTCATTTTGGTGTAAGACAGATTGTTCATCGGTAAATTCGGGGTTTCTTATCCTGGCAACTTTGGTTTTGACTCCATAACTGTGGGAGAGCATGCATACAACCATATTGATCTCATCACTGTTGGTAACGGCCAATACCATATCGGCATTTTTTATTCCGGCTTCTTCCAGGATTGCAGGCGAACTGGCGCTCCCTGATACCACAGACACATCCAATTTTTCGGTAATCCGCTTTACCAGGTCAAGGTCTCTTTCTACTACGGATATGTCATGTCCCTCCTTTGATAACTGCCTTGCCAGGTTAAACCCAACGGCGCCGGCGCCAATAACAAGAATTTTCATGGTAGTATTATTGCCTCAAGCATGATTATTTTTTGTCCTCCGGCTGGGAGAGGCGCTCAGATTCCTCATTCTGGTTTGCCGTTTTTGTGGCGGAGAGTTCTAACACGCATAATTCTCTTAATTTCTGGAATTGTGGTTTAAGCTCATTTCCACCAAGATTTGGATCTTCTGCTATTAAATTATCGATAAGACTTTTTACCTTATCATACTTACCCTGTTCAACCTTATCATTGGCAATTTCCAGACGGCCTTGCCAGCACAATTGACTATTCTGAGGTGATTCTTTTATCCAGGTTACAAACCATTCCAAAGCCCGGTCGTATTGTTTCGTTTCTTTTAAACACTGAATGAGTTCTATTTTTATCGAATTGTCGTTGGGAAACCGCTTTACCAATTCTTCGTAAAGAGGCAGCGACTTTTGACAGTCTTTTAAGGCAAACAATGTTTTTGCCAATTTGGTTTTGGTTTGCAAAATCTTTTCCTGGCGTTCGGGCTGTTTTGAATATTCTGTAAGTTGTCTTTCAAGGACGGCTTCAGCCCTTTTGTAATCCTTGTTGGTGTAAAAGGTGTTTGCCACGGTATCCATTACTTCGAAGTTCATGTTTTTGATGTTCACGAGAGATTCCGCCGCTTGTTCTGCTACTCGCTTGTCGATGTCCTGAAGCGCTTTTATCAACGATTCTATTGCTTGTTGATTTCCAATTTGTCCTAATGCCGTCACTGCTGATTCCCGTACCCGTGCACTGGTATCGGAGAGTAGTTTGATGAGCGAATCAACACAGACAGGGTCTCCGATTTTGCCCAGGCTATCGGCGGCATACCAGCGCACACGTTCCTGTCCATCGTTCAGGGCAGCAATTAGAGACTCTACGGCACGGGTGTCACGAAGCTTACCAAGTGAAGCGGACGTGCATTCTCTTATTATTGATTCTTTATGGTTTAAGAAGGCAATGAGAGGTTCCACTGCCCTTGTGTCCCCAATTTGTCCCAGCGCTTCTATAATAGCACATACAATAGTCAGGTTGGTGTTACTGTTTAATGCTGAAATAAGAGATTCTACAGCCTCCGGTCTTCCGAGTTTGCCCAAGGCTACGGCACTTTTTTCCCGTACAATCAAACTCTCGTCTCCCAGGGTATAAACAAGGGGATTAACAGCCCTCTCATCTCCAATTTCTCCCAAGGTCTGAATTACCTCAATACGTACCTCTTCCTGTTTGTCGGAAGCAGCATCAATCAACACATTAATTATAGACGGGTCTTTGATCTTCACCAATTCTTTTGCGGCGAATATCCTTATTTCGGGATAATCGCTCTTTATAGCTTCAATCAAGGGTTTTGGGTCAGATTTGTCCGGTCTGAGTTCGAGCAGTTTAATCGACTTTTGAGCTATTTCAAGTTTCAGATGTTCAAATTTTGATTCAAACTGTTTCGTGTTTTCTTCCTGTTTTAATACGATGTCTTCCAGCCATTGTTCCCGCGTTTTTGACTTATTACGAATCCACCATTCCTTCCACCATGACGGATCATTATCATCGGCCTGTTTTGTAATCTTTTCGAGAGAATTCTTCGCTACTTCTCTCAATCCCCGGTCGTCGGTCGCAAGCATTTTAATCAAGGGTTCGACTGCGTCCCGATTATTGGTATTGCCCAGCGCCTTTGCCAGCAACATCTTAGTATTTAAAGATCGTTGAGGATCAAGCATTGCTTCCGACATCTTTCGTACTGAAGTTCTTGTTTTTGACATGCCGAGTGTTTCCGCTGCCGCCGTCTGTAAAGTGACCGATTCACTATCAAGCAGTTCAATCATAATGTCAGTGGCACGATCATCCCTGGTAAATCCGAATGCTTTAATAATGGAAACCTGTACGTCTTCATTTTCTTTGCGATCCTTTAATATTTTTACGAGCGGTTCCTGTGCATCGAGGAGGTTTAATCCCAGGAGAGAAACAGCCGCAGAGCTTCGTATGGTGGGATCATTAGAATGCAACTGTTCTGTCCATTCTTCCAATTTGCGCCTGAGTTCGATGTCTGTCTTTGGCTCTGCTTTTTCTATAACAACCTTTCTCGGTGGCGTCGTACATCCCAATATACTTGTTAGGGTTACAGATGCTATTAATATTTTATAAAAAGATAATTTAATGCTTTTTTGCATACGTATTATTTACAACCTGCAAATATTCAACTAAATATATGACCAACATCCAAAAATTTCACAGGATTATTTAAAGTTTCGTAATGGAAAAGGTAAGCATTTGGCAAGGGCATAATAGTAGTTGTGATGTTGGATAAGGAATATTAGCAAATTTTACTTCTCAGGTCAATACAAAAGATACTCTCCCTAAATATTTTCTTCGATTTGTTATAAATTCCGTTTTACATTTAAAGTGAGATAAATATAATGTTGAACAATGCTTGTAAAACTGTTAATATTTTTCTCCCCATGCAAATGGGGAGCAGTGAAATCAATAATTTTTATCTAATTGAGAATATTGAATGCGTGGAAAGTTAATAGTCATTACCGGTGTCGATGGCAGCGGAAAGACGGTACAAACGAAGCTGCTCTGTGAGCGACTGCTGAAAGAGGGATATCCTGTAGTTACTACTGATTTTCCTCAATATGGCAAGACTTTCTTTGCTGATATGGTGATAAAATATCTTCGGGGTGAATTTGGCAGTGCGGACTCGGTGAGTTCCTATCTGGCGGCGCTCCTTTATGCAGGCGACCGCTGGGAGAGCAAAGAACAAATAAACATCTGGCTCAGTGAAGGCAAGATTGTTGTGTCGAATCGCTATGTGTGTGATAATATGGCGCACCAGGGTGGGAAAATTAATCACTCCCCTGACAAAGAAAAATTTTTCCAGTGGTTGGACAGGTTGGAACATCAGGTCTTTGCAGTTCCGAGGTCTGATTTAAATATCCTGTTATATGTGCCGGTAGAGATTGCTTACCAGCTTGTCGAAAAGAAAGAACAGCGTGCATACCTGGCAGGTGAAAAAAAGGATATCCACGAAGAGGATATAAACCATATGCGACATGCGCAGCAAACTTTCATGGAAATTGCTCAGGGAAAAAAGGATTGGATGATCATTGATTGTACAAAAGATGGCGCATTGATGTCTGAACAAATGATTGCCGATAAGGTATGGTATGCAGTTCAGGATATATTATGATGGAACGATGTCAAAAAATACGGACTGATCGAGGATTCCTATAAAAGCGTTCATATGGCAATCAGAAAGAAGATCATTATTATGGGGGCTGCAGGACGGGACTTTCACAATTTCAATCTTTGCTTTCGTGATAATCCTGAATATGAAGTAATTGCCTTTACCGCAGCGCAGATACCTAATATTGCAGGAAGACAATATCCTTCTTTGCTGGCGGGGAACCTGTATCCTATCGGAATTCCTATTGAGTCTGAACAAAAATTAGCCTCGCTTATAAAATTTCATAAGATCGATGAGGTGGTATTTTCTTACAGCGATGTTTCACATGAATACGTTATGCATAAGGCCAGCCTTGTAAATGCAATGGGCGCACGATTCACCCTTCTGGGCACCAGGGACTCAATGCTCAGGAGTAAAAAACCCATTGTGGCTGTCTGTGCCGTGAGAACCGGATGTGGAAAGAGTTCTGCTTCGCGAAAGGTCTGTGAGATTATCAAGGAAATGGGCAAAAAGGCGGTGGTCGTCAGACATCCCATGCCTTACGGCGACCTTGTTAAACAGCGCATTCAGCGATTTGCTGCGCAGGATGATTTCAAAAAGTATGATTGCACGATAGAAGAGATTGAAGAATATGAACCCCACATAGAGCAGCAAACCATTGTATTTGCTGGTGTAGATTATGAGGCTGTTTTAGCAGAGGCCGAAAAGGAGGCTGATATTATTGTGTGGGATGGCGGGAACAATGACATCCCTTTTTTTGTGCCTGATATTCATATCACCATCGTTGATCCCCATAGACCGGGGCACGAGCTTACTTATTACCCGGGAGAAACGAATTTTCTCCTTGCGGATATTATTGTTATTAGTAAAGAAGATACTGCAAAGGCAGTTGATATAAATCTTGTTAAGGAACACATAAAACTATCAAATTCAAAAGCCGCTGTCGTCGATGCAGCATTACCAATAACGGTTGAAAAGCCGGAACTTATAAAAGGTCGGCGTGTGCTGGTTGTTGAGGATGGGCCGACCCTGACACACGGCGGGATGGCCTTTGGCGCTGGAATGCTTGCCGCTGAAAAGTATGGGGCTGTGGAGGTCGTTGATCCAAGACCCTATGCCGTAGGATCGATTGCTGAAACATTCGGGAAATATCCTCACATTGGTAAGCTGTTGCCTGCGATGGGCTATGGGCATTCTCAAATAAAAGAATTAGAAGAAACGATTCGTCGTATACCATGTGATGTGGTAATTATTGGCACTCCCATTGATTTGAGGAAAATTATTCACATAGACAAGCCGACCAATCGTGTTCGGTATCTCTTGCGAGAAATAGGTACGCCTACACTTAAAGAACTCCTTGAAACTCGGCTGAATAAATTTGTGTAATATGGTGAAGAGGCATCGTGTTGTTGTAATAGCGTTGGGAGGGAATGCTTTAATCACGGAAGGGCAGCGGGGTACAATTGCAGAGCAATTTGAGAACACACGCAAGAGTCTGGACGGCATTGTCTACTGTTTAAAACAAGGGTATGGAGTAGTCATTACGCACGGGAATGGGCCGCAGGTGGGCAATCTGTTACTTATGGTGGAAGCCAGCCGGAATCAGGTACCCGAACTTCCCTTAGAAGTCTGTGTAGCGGATACCGAAGGTGCGATTGGGTATATGATCCAGCAGTCTTTAACCAACCGCTTGCGAAAAGAGGGGCTCGACAGGTGTGTCGTTACCGTGTTAACACAGGTTATCGTTGATAAGCACGACACTGCTTTTTCAAATCCCACAAAACCTATAGGGCCTTTTTTTGCCAGAGAAGATGCGGAACGGTTTCGTAAAGAAAAAGGGTGGCATATCGTAGAGGATAGTCACAGGGGATATCGCAGGGTCGTTGCGTCGCCTAATCCATTGAAAATTGTGGAAGATCGGGCGGTAAGAGGCCTATTAGAAGCAGGTGATATTGTCATTGCGGCTGGAGGAGGAGGTATTCCTGTTATTATGAAAGAAGATGGGGATCTGGAGGGAGTGGATGTTGTGGTCGATAAAGACCTTGCTTCCAGTGTCCTTGCAAGGGATATTAAAGCGGATTGTCTCATAATGATTACCGGTGTGGAACATGTCTTTTTGAACTTCAAACAGCCGAACGAACGTGCATTAAATGCTCTGACGGTAAAGGAAGCGGAAAGATATTTAAAAGAGGGTCATTTTCCTCCCGGGAGTATGGGGCCAAAAATTCAGGCGGCAATAAATTTCTTGAATTGGGGCGGAGAGGTGGCACTTATTGCGGCTATTGATAAGGTGAAGGAAGCGCTGGGAGGTGTCACGGGCACAAAAATTACAAAAAGTTGAAGCGATGGTACAGAAATATTTAAGGTGTTTATAAATCTATTATGAAAGAATAGCATTCTGTCAGATTCTTAAATATTTCAGTTTTTCCTCAATCTTTTCATAATCTCCAAGATAAACTGTCATCAAACTTTTCCAGAGCTTGCCATGATTCGGGACACGGAAATGCAAGAGTTCGTGGACTATGACATAATCGCCAATCTTTCTATCCAACTCAAGCAGTTCAGAATTGAAGTTCAGATTGCCGTTTGTTGAGCATGAAGCCCACTTGTTCATCATTGGTCTTAATGCCAATAAATTTACAGGAATATCTATTTCTTTGGCAAAATAATAGACCCTGTCCTTAAACTCTTTCTTATCTTTCCACTTGCCCATAGTTAAATGTTGTATGCCTTTTCTAACAAACTAAACAGGTAATCTATGAAGTCAGAAACCTTGTCCTCATCGCCTTCAATTATGTTTAAAACACCATAAAGTTCAATCCTTAACTCTCTTGCTTCCTGCTCGCTTATTTTCCAATGAGGATGTTCCTCGAAAGCGTCCCTAATCTTTTTTGTAGCAACGTCCGGCTTTTTCATCTTTTTATCTGCCAAGACCGTGTAAATAAATGATGCAAGACCATCAAAACCCTTTGCCTGCTGTTCTTTTTTCCTTTTGACTTCGCTCTCTATAAGGCTGGATAACTCATCTAAAATTTTCTGAGTTTCTTCCTGCCTGTCCTCATACCTTTGCTGTATATCCTGCGCCCTTACTGCAAGAGGTATCAAAGACAGGTCATCCGAATTCTCTTCTACATATTTCTCAATGCTCTTAATCAGGTTGATAACCTTTACATTGCTGTTCCTGGTCTTTTCTTTAATCTTCTTTAAGGTATCCTCGTCAATCTCAAAGATTTCAAAACCACCCTGCACTTTGTATATGTCTATGTGTTCCCTGACCAATTGATTGGTCTTTTTCAAAAATTCCCTGTCTATATTTACATTTTTGGCGAAGGCGTTTCTCACAATAGCGTATATTTCGGAGAGGAAATTATAGTCTTTTAAGTATGGTCTTAAAAACGCATCAGGCGAAATAATCTCATAGAGCGCCTCCAATTCCTTGTAAAGCTTGAAAAACTCCTTCCTCTTTGACTTATCTTTGAAATGTTCGATTAACTTGTCAGTTTCTTTGTCTGTGAGGGGACGAGATACCAACTTCAAATATGCTGGAGCATTCTGCTCCATCTTTGTCTTGAACAGGCTTTTCAGCAAATCAATACTCTTGATAACGGCGCTTACTTCCTCTGAATCAAACGCTAATGCCTTCTCCAGCTTGTCAAATATGCCAATAAAGTCCAATACGAAACCGTGCGGCTTTTTCATATTCCGTTCTTCGTTCTCATAGGGTCTGTTTACCCTTGCGATTGCCTGAAGCAGCGTATGGTCTCTCATGGGCTTATCCAGATACATCGCATAGAGGATCGGGGCGTCATAACCAGTGAGTAGTTTCTCCGTCACTATTAAAATCTTAGGGCAGGTATCCTGTTTGACAAATGTTTTTCTGATTTCCTTTTCTTTTTCTGTTGTAAGATGATATTTCCTGAGATGAGGCGGGTCGTTGTGATTGCCTGTATAGACTACAGAGGAATATTCCGTGGGTAAATATTTATCCAATGCCTTTTTGTACAAGGCGCAGGCCTCCCTATCAACACCTACTAAAAATGCCTTATATCCCAAAGGCTCTACACATTCTTTATAATGATGAGCCACGAACTCTGCTACCTTATCAATCCTCTTTTCGCCTTTTAAGAAATTGCGGGTGTTGATTGCCCGCTCAAGGATTTTATTTAATTCGTCAATGTCGCTGACGCCTTCTGCCTCTGCCAGACTCCAGAACTCTTTCTCAAGGGTTTCTTTGGGAACTAATAGTTCATTGGGAGCTAAAGAATAATATAAAGGCAAGGTCGTGCCGTCTCTTATAGAATCGGCGATGGAATACTTGTGTAAATAACCTTTCTCATCATCTATGCCAAAGGTCTTGAATGTCCCCCTGCCGTGAGCAGTCTTATCAATAGGCGTACCTGTAAAGCCGATAAATGTGGCATTGGGAATCGCAGCCAATAAGTAATTGCCCAAATCTCCCTGTGTGGTGCGGTGCGCCTCGTCTACAAGCACGTAAATATTTTTGCGAAGATTTATATTGGCAGGCATATCGTGGAACTTATGTATCATGGAAACGATAATACCTCTGTAATCGCTTTTGAGTAATCTGTTCAGGCTTGCAATGCTTGTGGCTTTTTCTGCGTGGTCTATACCAATTGACTCCAGATTGCGGATAAGCTGGTCTTGCAGTTCGTTGCGGTCAATGAGCATCAAAATAGTAGGCTTCTCTGATTCAGGCGCTTTAAAGAGCATCTCCGCGACCTTTATCATGGTAAATGTCTTGCCGCTCCCTTGCGTGTGCCATACCAGACCCCTGCGCTTTTTGGGATGATGCGCCCTTTCTACCACCAACTCAACCGCCGAGGTCTGATGCCGGCATAAAATGTATTTATTTAACTCTTCGTCTTTTTCAGCAAAGATAATATAATTCTTGATGTATGTTAATATCCGTTCTTTGTTGAAAAATGTCTTTACCTTATCCTCAAGCCTGCCAACCTCCTCCTGCCTCCAATTGAATATGCTCCTGCGGTTCATATTCCACGTAACACCATAGGAAAAACCGAGAGATTCGGTTACCGTAAACATCTGCTGCGGGATCATCATTTCAGGAGTTTCCTTGTGGTAGCGTCTTATCTGGTCAATGCCAATGGCTATTGCTTCATCTAAAGTAGCGTTCTTGCACTCAATCACCACCACAGGTATGCCGTTGATAAGAAATACAATGTCCGCACGGTTGCCATAATGACCGTTAAAATAATAATATTCTTCGGTCACATGATAGATATTGTTAGCGGGATTATTAAAATCTATCAGGATGAGGTTAAATTCTCTGTTCTCTGGCTTACAATAGAAAGTCTTTTCGCCTCTTAAATATGACAAGAAATCCCTGTTGCCCTGAATGTTGTTTGGCAGGATGCTTAACTTCCTTACCAACTCCTCTTTGGTGTCCTCGAGTTTAGGATTGAACTCTTTTGCTTTCTGATAGAGGATGTCGTCGAAGAATAACGAGGCATTACGAGACCTGTCCTGAATTGAAACAGCGGTTGCATCAAAGCCCCTCCTGGCTTCCGCACCAGGGCGGGAAACTATCTCCCAGCCCAAGTCCTGAGCGTATTTAAGAATAGGATTTTGGACTGCTGTTCTTTCTGTCATAATTTGGCTGAAATACAGGGTAATATTAGCCTTATTTTGGCTAAAATACAGGCATGTCCTAATCTGCTTATCTAATGAAGCAATTTTCCTGTTTCCCGGATTATTTGTCCAAAGATAGTGCGGGTTGCCTTCTTGAATTCCTGAGGGGTGTACCCAATTACTTCAAGGGGTGCATCAATATTCATTGTCCACTGAGAAAGCAATTCCTGCCTTTTTAAAGGTGCAAATCGGGCAAGGTCTGGAGAAATAATGACCAAATCAATATCACTATAAGGCTTAGGAGTTCCTTTTGCGTAAGAGCCGTAAAGTATCGCTTTCGTTATGCGAATGTTATGTTTTTTTAACTCGCCTCTATACTCATTTACGATTCTTTGGATTTCAGATATGTTTTTAACCATAGAAAAACCTCGTGTGTTTCCCTGTATAATCTTTGCACAAAAACTTTTGTGTATCTTTTATAAAGTTGCATTATATCTTCTGGATATTTTGTTCCGATATAGTGCGGCATTAAACCGAAGATAAATCGTTTTCTCTCTTCAGGTATCTCTTTAAGTTTGGCTTGCTCAAGCAGAATTTTAAAATTATGCGTGGGCAAGGGAATTTCGTCAGTGCGTTCTGCAATAATAGCCTTAAGCATCTTTTCTATTGCCTGATGACAGAAATGAGCGGCATAATATACCCTGCCTTTTCTGCTTAAAAGCTCTTTTGCAAGCTCCAAATCATTTGTGGCTAATTCAAGCCATGTCTTTGTCCTCTTTTTCATTTTTCTCGATTATAACAAAATGAAAATAAGTAGCAATGTTTTTAACCTTTTATCCAATCAGGTGGCAGGAGGAAACTCCTGCCACCACATCGGAAAAACGATAAATTTATGTGTCGTATAAGATCAACGAAGGGAATGAAACCATTTATATTACAAGCTTTGGCAGAACAATTATAAAGACTTGAAATCTTCCATGTGCTAACGATATTCTGTGCTGTCAAGAAATTCTCCTAACCGTGTGCTGTCAGGAGTTTCCTCCTGACAGCAACCGCTTACCACTCCGTATCCACAGGAATTGCCGATTCCTCGTGCTGTCGGGAGTTTCCTCCCGACAGCAACCACTTACCACTCCATATCCACAGGAATTGCAGATGAGCCAATAGCCAGATAATCCCGTGCGCTGGAGTAAAACCAATCCTCCGGCGTGGAAACAAGTCCTTTTCTTACCGGATTTGCATGAATATAGTTGATTTTCGTAATCATCGTTTCCCGCCTGGTTAAAACAAGATCATCGAATCTATCCTTCCACAATTTAAAGACCTGTCCTTTAGCGCCTTTGGCGTTTACCTTAAGTATATTTAGCAGTTCAAGCTCACCTTCTCGCTCCAAAGCTTTTCTGATCTGGACAGAGGTAAACTTTTTGAAGTCGCGCATGAAATCAGAGATAGCAGCGCTTTGATCCGGCCACAGGACCAAATGGATATGGTTAGGCATAAGGCAGTAAGCGAGCAATTTGCAGATGTACTTATCTTTGCAAAAGACCAGGCTTTTGCAAAGGATATCGAAGTATATTTTGCTTTTAAATACCTCTGCCCATTCAACGACGGTTGTTGTGATAAAGTAGGGATAAGCGGAATAGTTCCAACGGTTTCTTAGGCCCATAATAGCTCCTATTGATGTAGGAGGAAACTCCTGCCACCACTCGGAAACTCCTGCCACCACTCGGAAACTTTTACTACTACGAGGAACTCTTGCCACTACTTCGGAAATGATTGCTACCACATCGGGAACCCCTGCCACTACTCGGTACCTTCGCCAATGCTTTTGGATCACTTCCTCGTGCAGTCAGGAGTTTCCTCGTGCTGTCAGGGGTTCCCCCCAACCTGTGCTGTCAGGAGTTTCCTCCTGACAGCAACCCCTCGTTCAGGATAACAACAGTCGGGCAACCCTGTGGTCTTTAAGAATCAACGAAATCAAGAAAACCGCACATCCTTAACCCTGATTTGCCCTGTCATGAGGTGGTGAAGCATGGACTTAAACAATACTTGAAGGATTTCTTTCCGATGCCTCGTCTTTTCTGTTTTTTCATCTAGCGCTGATAAAATCTTTGCAATTTCAAGTTGATCTTTGCGGTTTTTAGTTATAGGAATAACTGCCTGCTGAAACTTTCCTTTACTGATTATCGGAACAGGGCTTGGTGTAGCGAGCGAACGGATATAATCACTTTTATAATCTAAAAGATAATAAATGAAATGGGGATTAAATTCTTCCTTACAGATAATGGCGTTAATTTGTTGATTTGTGGCACTTTTATCTTCAAATGTTAATCCCGCCTTTCCTATCGTAGAGCCTATACATACCACCAAAACGGAATCTTTAGGCAAAAC
>Ga0194119_10003782_pt1 | contig 24001 bp, 22 predicted proteins | sample TA2MahC100mmetaG_FD_148620 | JGI IMG/M metagenome (GOLD analysis project Ga0194119, IMG submission 148620) | Freshwater microbial communities from Lake Tanganyika, Tanzania - TA2015018 Mahale Deep Cast 100m | ecosystem: Environmental > Aquatic > Freshwater > Lake | place: Tanzania: Lake...
ACTATAAATTTTTAATTCCGCATTCACACTGGGGTGAAAAAGAATGAATCCTCCGGAATTTATTTTTTGGACGATTTTGCTACTATCTGTTTCGAAGGTTACTTTGGAAATCGAAAACCCGCCTCCGCCAATCAGCATGCGAGCATTGAACCAATTCCCAATCACATACTCACCAACAACCCCTCCATACCCCAAACCAAAAGACAAATTGTCAGTCCCATTCCAGAGAAATCCACCGCCACCACCGCCACCAAGACGAAACTTTGGAGTGACCCACGCATAACCAATACCTCCAATCACAACAGGACTTCCTGCAACCCCTGGATCAAATCGAGACAACGGATTAGCATGATATTCCAGAAAAGGCCCTCCTCGACCTCCCCCGGCCGTAGAAGTTTCAGCCCAAGAGCGCTTCGTAGAAATAAAAACTGTAACTACAAGAAAAAGAATAAAAAGTGGTTTCTTTAGGCTCATGCTCAATATTCTACTGGAAAACAATCAATTTCTTTAGGGCAAGAAAACGTAGGTATAACTTAATTGTAGACTATTTTGGAGCTGGGAAACACGGTAAAAGCGAGCAAGAGGTTACTTACTGCTTGGCTCATCGAGTCTACCCATGCCATGCGGTGTTCCTTCAACCCTTCCTGCCTGGGTGATTTCCATAAATTGAGCCTTTCGCTGAAGATCCTTGATTGTCAAAGCGCCGCAATATGTCAACCCAGAGCGAAGTCCTCCCATAATATCCAAAATGACTTTCTTCATAGGCCCTTTGCAGACAACATCCATTGAAACTCCCTCAGCAGTTTTCCAATCGGACATTCCACCCATAAAATCATCTTGTGCCTCTTTAGAAGCCATCCCTCGAAAACGCTTAAAACGAATCTTACTTCCGTTAACTTCACTCTCAATGACCGAACCGGGGGTTTCATCAGTTCCAGCCAACATACCACCCAACATGACAAAATCGGCTCCGGCAGCAAGAGCTTTTACTGCGTCGGAGGGAAAACGAGTTCCTCCATCCGAAATAATCACTCGGTCAACTTTTCTACAATCCAGCAAAGCCGATAGTTGTGGAACCCCAAACCCTGTTTTGATTCGAGTCGAACACACCGAACCAGGTCCAATGCCCACTTTGATAACATCGGCCCCAGCCGAAGCTAAATAGTCAGCCCCTGCATAAGTGGCCACATTTCCGGCAATGATTAGAATATTGCTACCATGCTTTTCTCTGAGCGCTTTAACAGATCGATTAACCTCTTTAGAATGGCCATGAGCTACATCAACACAAATCATGGAAGCACCGGCGGCAATTAAGGCTTCGGCTCTCTCTAAACCATCTTGACCAATTCCAATCGACACAGAAACTTTGTCTTTGTTCTTTAGTTTTTCAAACATCTTCACATTGTCTTCGATGGTTAAAAATCGATGTAAAACAGCCATTCCCCCCAAATCGGTCATCGCATTGGCCATTTCTGATTCTGTGATGGTATCCATGTTTGAACTAATCAAAGGAATTCCAAAGGTGCGCCCAAGCAACTCAACAGTTGTTGTTACATTCTGACGCGACTTAATTCCATTATAACCAGGAACTAAAATCACATCGTCAAAAGTCAGTCCTTTAAGATTGCTAAGCACAAAGTCTCCTTGAATTAAAAACACAGCAAATACTCTCTATATGTGCTTTGCAAAGGGAATTTCGTCAAGCAACCAATCAGTGGGACGAATTCAAATAACTAATGACGCATTATAGAAATCGAAATTGAGCGTTGAAATTGAGTGAACCCACGACGATCTTTCCAATAACTCCAGGTCTGATCAGCGCTCGAATTACTAAGGCTTCATCTATTTTTTGAGAGTAGGCTATATCGGTAAAAACCACAACATTAGTTGTACTTAAGCCGGTACGATTATTAGCAAACCCGGTTCCCAATGACAAACCCAAATCCAGAGTCCGCTTAGGATTGGAAAAAAGGGGGCTTTCAATCCACCCCCCGAATAACACATTTAAGATAGACCCGGGCGAAAACAACATGAAATGGATCTCAGGCCCCAAATAAAAGGGAAACCCTTGGGTCATTCGTTTACCAAATTGAAATCCGGAAACAAATGCTACGCCTGAAATTACGTTAACACCAAATTGAGAGTTCAACTTATATTTTGAAAAGAGCTCAACTTCGTTGGTGACAAGTATTTTCTTCGCAAATTCTTTTTTTGTTTTGGGAATGGAAAAGCTTTGAGATGTACACAAGAAATAGCTTACAATGAGCCAAAGAAACGGCATGGGTTTCATTTTTTAAGTCTATCTTACTTCACTGAAAACTATGAGAAAAAAAAGGCTACTTGCAATTTCGATTTGCTTGCTGGGAATGACCCTTATTCTCCTTAATTTTGCCACGGCATTTATTACCAGATCTCTTTTACAGAAGAGTCTCCATGATGCAAAACTCTCCGGCCTGACCCTCTCTTTTGATCAGCATATCCCACCTGAGAATTCAGCTTTAGATCTACGAAACGTCATAATAACTTTCAAAACGGCGGCCTGGACAATTAAAATAAACAAATTAGGCCTAAGTACAAACTTTAATTTTGCATGGCCTCCTCTGCAAATTAAAACAGAAATCGACCAACTCAATATTCTTCGAAGCGACTTGCACTCTCCCGAAACCGAAACGAACATTATCGCAAACCCGCTGCTTCGCAGTAAAAACATCGCATATCTTTTAATTTTCCCCCTGGTTCAGTTTAATTTTGCTGTTAAAAACCTCAATATTCCCGAGCTAAAAATCACCAATGCCGACCTACAGACTTCAATCAACGGTGTCTACTTATTAAAAAATGAAATCTCCCCTGTGTATTTGAACTATCAGCTTACGATCAAAAAATGGGATAAAATTGAACCCCTCCTCATCATGCCGCTTATTTCGAAGGGCACTCTGGTTTTAATTGGCCCCTTTTTAACTCTAGAAAATTCTTTTATTCAATTTGGACCTCTTTCCATCAAAGCCGCTGGAAAATATGGATTACTTTCAGATAAGTGGTCGTTGGATTTGGATGCGCCCGAAAAACACATTGATCAAGCCCTACAATCTGTCCCCAACGAAAAACAGGTAAAACTGGAAAGCATAAAAGGGACCGTTTATTTAAAACTCGCTGCCCAAGGCTTGGGGTTTGACTTGAAAACATTAAATACTGATGGGGAAGCCCGTTTAGAGGATGTTATTTTGAAGTTGAACTCCCCAAAAGTTAAGGGAACTGCCTCAATCAATCTCAAAACTAAGTTTGAAAGATCCGATGAAGCTCACTCCTCGACGCAATTAAATTTAAATTTGGATCAAATGACAGTTTATGTTTTCAACACGTTCGTTAAGCCTAATCAGACGCCTACAAGATTTGAATTTGATGTCTTGGGTGAGGGGGAGGAATTTCAGATTAAAAAAGGAACCGGTTTAATAAGTAACTTAAATCTCAAATTCGGTGGTTCAATTCTAAATGGCCCTAAAGTGACAACTAAAATTAGTGGTTTTTTTGAATCCCCGGACTTGTCAACATTGGAAAAATTAGTGCCCGGTTTATCTTCTAAAACATCCCAAGGATCTCTAAATGGCAGATTGGCTTACGAAGGCGGTATTGAAGATTGGCGCACTGCTGACTTTAACATCGAGATAAAAGCCCAGAACCTCCAAACACCGAGGCTACAAAAACGACCTATTTCGATGGCTGATATATCCGTTAAGAATTTTTCTGGAAAACCCAACCTTTCCATCTTAATAAACGCACATAACCTTGGGGACTCCTCTCCATCGGGGTCCTTTTCTTCAATGGGAAGCTGCGACCTCTCAAAAATCCCAAGTTTGTGCGAGCACTCTTTAAGGATTTCAGAGCTTGATACAGAGATATTCAATCGAATACTAAATTTAGAAAAAAATACAATTACAGGCGGAAAGTTAACTGCATCGGCTAAACTCTCGCATCTGGGACTTAGACCAAAAAGTTTAATTTCCACAATTCAGGGAAGCGGAGATTTCAAGATATTAAACCCCCAATTTAGCGGCGCAGCCATTTCAAAAACCATCATAGATCGACTAAGCTCCTTTCCACAAATGAAGGGCCAACTAAAAAAACAGGGGCTTTCGGGTGTTTTAAGGGAGGCTAAAGGGCGGCTGACTTTTACTTCTTCCGCTCTTTCCATTTTAGATGCCAAAGTAAAGTCCCCCTCATTTGAATTCTCCTTCCCAACTCTTCAGATCAATAGCTTTAGGGAACTCACCGGCACAGGGGGTTGGACGCCAACACCTCAGCTCATTACTCAGCATGGACTCAATCTACTCATGAACAAAAAAGGAAGAGCGACAATCCCGCTTACGATTGAAGGCAGTCTTTACGCGCCCAAAACTAGTTTCAACGAAGAAGAACTTGTCTTAAGAATACTAGAGCGCGCCATTAAAATTAAATCTAAAGTTAACAAGGAATCAGCAAGTCGCGCCTTCAAAAAACTTCAAAACAGGTTTATCTCGGGAGATAAACGGGCCCTGTTACAGAAGTGAAATAAAACTTATTATCATTTATCTTTAACTCTGCTAATAGACTCTAGAAGCTGTTCTTGATATTGAGAAATCGCCTTGACCATTTTGCCTTTGAATAAGGTTCTTATCAGGCCTGATTTTTTTAATTCGTCAATTTCCATTACGTCTGTGAAGACAACCATAGATTCCGTTGGTTTCTTTTTGTTTCCGACCACCTCGTATAGGCTTACCGATGAATCAAAATAATGGTTCGTATAGATTGGAAGCTCAAAAAAGAGAACATTACCGGCTTCTCCAAACTCAAAATCTTCAGAGACTCTTAAAATGGGTTGCATTTGATCAGGGGCAATCATAACCATTTCCTGCCGCAACCAAGAATCCACCGGTTGCCCTTTTCCTTTGAGGTCTTTCCAAAATCGACCCATCAAATACTCTTTGGAGATCGGACTAAGATTCAACGTGGGAATTAATTTTAGCATTTTCGAAATATAGGGTTGATTACTCTTCCGGTCTTCATAACCTAAGAGCTCTCGGGCGCCGACATAACTTCTAATACGCTGGTAGAGCAACTGACGATAAAACTCTTTCTTGTGTTTTGCTTTAGACAGGCCAATCACTTCGGGGTTTGTCTTAAGCTTCATCAGGCACTTTTCAGAGTTGCAATCTTTAATTGCTTCCTCCTGTTTCTCTTCAGAAATTTCTTTTGGCAATTGATAGTATTCGATCTTAAAGTTCTCAAGGGGAATACCGTCTTTTGAAAAATGGGTTTTTACGTTGAGTTGTTTTGATTTTAACTTTTCTCGAACCTGTTTCGCGGCCGCTTCTACTGTCAACTTGTACTTCTGTGCCGTTCGAACAATTAAAAAGGGCTCTTGATAATCGTCCCAGGAGGATACTTCGCCAACCGACAGGGCTTCAAAAGTTGGGACATCTCCCAACGCGTGTGTGACACACACAAAAACAAAAAAACTCCAAAATGTGCTTAGCTTAGTTTTCACTTTTTTACGGATGCTGGTCATCCAAAGAAACCGAAGCGCTCGACTGCGATGTTTCGTACTCAAACATACTCAAATACATCTGGGCCGACTTATTTTCTGGCTCCAAGAGCAGCGCCTCTTTCCACTCCCTGTAGGCCTCTTTCAGCTTTCTTAGCGAATGATAAAGAATTCCGAGCTGAATTTTAGCTTCGACATGTTTCGGTTGAGTCTCTATCGCCTTTTTTAATAGGTTAAGTGCGGCCTCTTTACTTCCGGTTTTCGAAAGACACCGAGCCATTTGGATCGCGCTTGTGATGTTCTTGGAATCTAAATTAAAGGCTTTTGAAAATTCGTGGTGAGCCTCTAAGAAGCGCTCGTATTTCATGTAAGACATACCAAGCCCAAAGTGCCCCTTGGCAAGACCTTGATTAATTCTTGGATCAAAACCGGGCTGTGTATGTTCGAGGCGTTTGCGAGCATTTTGATAAATAACAGCCGCTTCTTTGTAATTACCAACATCATTTTGTAAGCTGCTAAGAGCAATGGCCGCTTCCGTATGGGCAGGGTCCAGAACCAAAGCCTTTTTGAAGGCTAAAATAGCCTTTTTAAATTTTCCCCGCTTGCTATAAACATTACCCAAAAGATGAAAAGCTTCGGGAGATTGATTGTTTAAAAGTATTGCCTGCTCTAGATTCTTCTCAGCCGTTGAGATCTGGTTTCGTTGAATATCCTCTCTGGCTAACTGCAACAAATCCTCGAGCGAATGTGTCTTGGACAACATCGGCATAGAAATGATCCTTTTCAGTTTTTCTTTTTCAATTCTTCTAGCAACGACTCTGATTCCGCTTTGAAATTAGAGTTGGGGTAATTTGCTAGAAGTCTTTTTAAAGCCTCACTAGCGTTCGAGTACATACGAATATGATAATAACATTGACCCAATCGGTACAGTGCTTCTTCATCATATCCCATTTTAGGAAAATCTCTAAGAAGTGACGCGTACCGATATGAAGCCGATAAGTAGTGTTTTCTCTGGAAGTAAAAGTCCGCCACGTAGTTTTCATGTTCCCCCAACTTTTTGCGGGCCTCTGCCATATACTGTTTAGCTTGAGAGTCAAATTCAGATTTGGGATACTTCTCTATCAAAAGAGAAAAAGCATCAATGGCTCGACTGGCGGCGCTCAAGTCTCTAGCAATATTGTCCGGAATCTCCTTGTAGTAAGCTAAGCCTATTCGAAACTGAACATAATCACTTCTTGGGTGCGTTGGATGTAGCTCCTTAAAAATTTCATATGCGCTTTCGGCTTCTAAATAGTTCTCTTGGGCAAAGTAAGTATCCGCGATTCGCAACTCGGCATCGACTGCTCTTGCGCTATAAGGAAACCGATTTTTAATATCGCGATACTTTTCAATTGCTATTAAGTATCTTTCATCTTTGAAGATCGACTCGGCTTCATTGTATAAGCTATCAGGGTCCTCGCGGTTCACTTCTTGTTGCGAACACCCCACAAAAAAAACCGTTAACAAGATTGTTAATAAAAAACCGTTCATTTTTACCGCTTTCAAAACCAGGTTAAGTAATTGAGATTTCATAACTTTATCCCGCAATAAGCACAGTCTACCATAGCTATTCTTACCCGAAACCATTTTTTCTCTTAAGCGCCGCGTTAAAGCAGCCGATAAAAAGCTTGAGTGCGTTATTGCAGCGCGCAATCTAAACGGGGAGCTATCGATCATGAAGCATTATGATTCTGATTTCGTTGAGGATGTAGAAGAGTTATTGGGGCAAGTTGTTTTGGAAGAGGCGACTTCAGCCATCTGGAAAACTTTCGAATCGGCTCTTAACCAATTAGCCCCCGAGAGTCGAAAGCTCCTAGAGGCCCATTGGGAAGGCGCCACCACTTCTAGCTTGAGTGAGACTACAAAACTTCCGGAATGCCAAGTTCAAATGTGGTTGGAACAGGTCAAGCGGGAACTTCAACAAAACATTCGTAAAGAGTTAAGGGTAAAACAATGACAGCTTCAAATGAAATATCCTCTCAATTAAGCGCCACTTTTCGAGAGATTTTGGGGAAACTCTTTAATGATCCTTTCGCCATTCAAAGTGGTTTTTTGGAACTCTCGTTTGAAGAGATTGGTCTTATCTTAGAAGAACCTCTCGAAGACAACTCTCAACTTTTAGAAACTTATCAATCCTGTAAAAGCACCTACTGCTTACTTTTAATCGAGCTTGATCTTTGTGGTTACACTTCTCTTCCTAAAGAGCTCTCCGAAAGACCTTTAAAAGATTTGCTCTGTTTATTGGAAACCCCTAAGCCCATCGAACCCATCTCTGTTGGTGAAATAAAAGCTCAAGAAATCATTAAAGATCTAAACTTAGAGATCGATGAGCAGTCCGTTACGAATTTAAATCCCTTATTAGAGACTATTTCTTCTTTATCATTAGATGAAGCCCTTCCTGTTGAGCCCACACCGGAACCTAGCGAAAACCTTGTTGTCGAAAACGCCTCTTCGCTTGCCAACTCCAGCCCTGAACTAGAGATCATCGCCTTAACCTCGTCAGAGGAAAATTCAGTCCCTCACTTCAAAGCGGAAACAAAATTTCAAAACCCTGGAGATATTTTAGATTTAAGTTCAGCTTACAAAAACATCGCCTATTTTCTCAAAGACAAAAGAGACTCTAGAATTTTAAACACTTCAAATGAAGCGGCTCAAAGAGTTGCCATCCATTGTTTAATTTGCGCAAGTGAAGCCAAATTATTTAATCTTTTAAAAGAACCTCTGAGTCAGATCTGGCCCACTCGACAACAAAAAATTGAGACCCTTTTAATTCAGGGACAATTCAAGTTTAATGAGATTACGAACGCAAAAATTGATTCCGACGAAAAGGAGTTCTCGTCCTTTTTATTTGAAGGAAAATTTCCGCGGTTGGCTGCTCTTCACTGTCTTAAGTACTTAACTCTAACTCAGACCCTCGAATGTTTACATCCTTCCGTTTTTGAACTAGCCGCCTTTCTTTATTTCTGGGGCCCCCAAATCTTAGGGGCTGGGCCACTGTCTTTAGCACCCACCAACCCCAAACTAAATGGGCCTTACACAACTGAATTGGCTTTTAGGCTTTTCCGCCTTGATCGAATCAAAGCCCATTCAAACAACTTCAACCGCCCCTTAACGGAAAGCTACCTCGAACAGGTTGTTGACGATGTTGAAGAGCTTGTAACTTTGGATCTAAACAGAAGGTCGGAACACCAAAAACAAGTGGCATAATCTTATGGAACCCGCGCAACCAAACTTCCCCCCCCGAATAGTGGAAGAGCTTGAAAAGGCTGAAGAGGCTCACTTAAAAAATTGCCCTAACGCTGAATTTCCGATTCGGTTAGCCTCGACTGTCGTCGATGGAATTTTGACCTATCTAGCAATCAGTGGTTTACAGAATTCCAACAAAGCCCTGAATATGTTTTTGGTGGGTCTCCAAAATCACTCCGCAACCAAATCTGGTTTGGGAAACCTTTACTCTTATATTTTTAATCACTCAAATGAAGTAACTCTGTTTTTAGAGCTAAGTCTCAAATTCCTCTTTGTTTATTTTTATTACATCGTTTCCACCACTCTATCGGGAGGAACGCCGGGAAAGCTACTGATGGGCCTTCGGGTTTTAGAACAACGCGGACGAAAATTAACCCAACAGATGGCTCTGCTCAGATTTTTTATTGCAGGAACTTCGGCCTGCCTTAGTTTCGGATTAAGTTACTTTCTTATCTCTCTCAATAAGGACCGACAAGCTTATCACGACATTCTCACACGTAGTTGTGTCAAGAAAGTTCACGGTGTGAAATGATCCTTCTGGTTCCAATTAATCCCGAAGTTCCTCAAGTACTAAAACCAAAAGTCTGGCCATCCCTAATAATGGTGGGTTTCATCCTTTTAAGTTATCTTTCGACTAAAGACATTCTCAAGGCTGACAACGACTATGTCGAATCAGTGGAAACTTCATTGGGCTCGGGAAATTCCTCCAGTCAGCACCTCGATGCCAAAGCGGAGCATTACTTATCCCTGCGACCACTTTTGGCCGTAGCACCTGCGAAAGCTGATTGGAACTTTGAGCGCCTTCTTAAGGCAAACTTTATACACGGATCCCCAACTCATCTTTTGCTTAACTCAATAGGCCTTTTCGCTGGCATTCGCATCTGCACGACGTTCATGCCGTTTCTTAGCACCCTCCTGGTGTTTTTAGTTGGAGGAACTCTGGGGCTCTGGTCCAGCGTGATTACGTCTCAACAGATCTCTGATTTTATTCCCCATGTAGGCGCTAGTGCGGGTCTTTTTGCTCTAATGGGGACTTATTATATTTTCAACTTTCGATTTCGAACGCAATACTTCTTCTGGTTACCCATTCGGAGGGGCTTTGTGTCTCTCAGGACTTCCTGGTTTTTTTTTGTTGATGTTATTTTATTGGAGCTTATCTTATCAGCAGCCCAGTTTTTTCCAAGCAGAGTTGATAGTATCGACCACGTCGCTCATGTTGTGGGCTTCACATGTGGCATCTTTCTCGCTCTATTTTATCGCTTAGTTTTACGATGGCCAAACTTCTTACAAACCCGAGCTGAATATGTTTATTGGCATTTTTTTGTTCGCGGCAATCTCGGAAGCCACCAAACGAAACTCCAAACCTGGTTGAGCTTGTTACAGATCAATCGCTACAATGATTTTCTAAAACGGCGGCTTTGTCACTCCCTCGCTTCGCGACCTCAGGCTCCCAGTGATGCCGAGTTGAACAATGCTTTCAAGTTTTTTGCTCCCACCTATGTCAGATTAAACACCTTGCCTCTCAATAGCGCGATCAAATCTATTCTCTCCGCTAACCGAAATTTACCAAAGCGATGGCTCTCAAGGCTGCCTTATGATGTTTTTATTCGGCTTGCAAAAACCCTAGCTGAAAATCCGAAAGATCATCATGTTCTGTATCAATTCTTAAACGAGTTTAAAAAAGCGCAGAGCAATCAAAAACAACTCAGCGCAAGCATTGATAATTTGATGAATACTTTGCAATCACAACAACAAAAGCCAGCAAAAGAAGACGCTCAAAAGACCGGATGACTTAAGCTTTATGATTAGGTTTGAATCCTTGGTAACGAGTTCGCAAAAACCATCCTCCGGCCCACAAAACTCCACTCATAACAACAAAGGGCCATATGGGCGTTCTTAAGTCCCCCATGATAAATCTGAAATATAAATAGACCAACCAAGTATTCCAGCTCAGAAACCCCAAAAACCGCCCAAAGGCATAGACATGCGTTCCCCATTCTAAATCGGCAACCTTCTGCGGCTCCGAACCAGGAGTAAACTCCGTGGTCTCAGACTTATGTTGCTTTACCACTTGGCCGGCTTTGAAATTGAGGTCCTTTAAAATTTCACTGTTAACTCCTATAGCTCGATACTCTAACCAATAGGTTTTAAGATTGTAAAAAATAGTAAAAGTCGACCAAAGCCCATGAACCCAACTCACCCAAACTGCACCGGCCTTAGAAGCCGCCCCTCCTAGAGTCGTTAAAATCAATAAAAAGAAAATTGCGTAAAGAGCAGGGGGAAAAACCTCTTTTTTAAAGGCTTTGGTTCGCTTCACATATTCTTTATTTAAACTAAGATCCTCGACCAACAACCTTGTGTCCTTGCCCGAACCGGTAAAAATAGCGAAAACCAAACAGTGAAGAGAAGCTGCAAAAATCGAAGCTCCAAGCCCCCACAACATGTGGTTAGGAACTCCTTGCAAACCATAGAGAACACTCACGCCGAATAGCGCCGCGCTTATTAGTGAACAAAGGCCAAAAAAGGTTTTCATAATGCGGTGGTTCTAACTGAAACTTCTTTGGCGTGCAAGATGTATCCCAACAGTTGCTTATGCGGTCTAGAGCGGCTATAACGCTGACCATGTTAGACTCTAAACTTCCCCAAAGACTTCCTCATGAAAAACTAAAAGAAATTGCGACTCGGTGCCGAGTCGATATCCTTGAAATGCTTGAGAAAGCCGGGAGTGGGCACCCCGGAGGATCCCTTTCGGCAATCGACGTTATCGTGACTCTTTTCTTTCATGAAATGAGAAGCAATCCAAGCGAACCCATGTGGGAGGACAGAGATCGTTTTATTCTTTCGAAAGGACATGGCGTTCCGGCCCTCTATGCTGTGCTTGCTGAAAGAGAAATCATTCCTAAGTCTGAACTCTCCACGCTGAGAAGAATTAATTCTAGAATTCAGGGACACCCGGACAGAGTGTTACTCCCCATCGTAGAAGCCTCGACGGGAAGTTTGGGTCAAGGAATCTCCATTGCTCAGGGAATTGCTTTAGGCCTCAAACTACAAAAGAAAGATTCAAAAGTTTTTTGTTTGATGGGAGATGGAGAAACCCAAGAAGGACAAGTTTGGGAAACCGCTCTTTCGGCCCCCAAGTACAAGCTCAATAATCTAATAGTTTTCATTGATCACAATAACGGACAAATTGATGGCCACGTTGATGAAGTGATGGACTTAAGACCCTTAGCTGACAAATGGAGCGCTTTTAAGTGGGCGGTTCAGGAAATTAACGGTCATGATTTTTCTCAAATCATTGGAGCCCTTGAAAAGGCCCGACAAGAAACCGAACGCCCCTCTTTAATTGTAGCCAAAACGGTCAAAGGCAAAGGGGTCTCTTTTATGGAAAACTCCATCTCTTGGCATGGGGTGGCCCCCAATAAGGAACAGCTTGAGCAAGCTCTTCTTGATCTCAGTGGAGGATATAAGTCATGAGTGCTCCCTCTTTAACAAAATCTAAAGACAAAGCCACCCGAGATTCCTTTGGAGAAGCTATCAGAGACCTTGCAAGTGAGTTTCCTAAAATAGTTGTTCTTGATGCTGATCTTTCTGTAAGTACCAAAAGTGTTCTTTTTGCAAAGGCTTTTCCGGATCGTTTTTTCCAAATGGGAATTGCCGAAAGCAACATGGTAGGCACCGCCGCAGGACTTTCTTTTACGGGATTAATTCCGTTTTGCTGTAGCTTCGGAGCTTTTGTGGCTGGAAGATACGAAACTATCCGAGTTTCGGTTGGTTATTCTAAAGCCAATGTAAAAATTGTTGGAACTCATAGTGGGCTAGGCATCGGCGATGACGGATACACTCAAATGGGTCTTGAAGATATTAATGTCATGCGCGGTTTGCCCGGAATGATCGTTTTAAATCCTTCCGACGATGCAACTACCAAGGCGGCAGTTCGATTTGCGACAACTCACGTAGGGCCAGTTTATTTGCGGCTGACTCGACAAAAGCTACCCTCTCTCCATCAGACCTCGGACTTTAAATGTGGAAGAGGCATTGTTCTTCAAGAGGGAAAAGAAATTGCTCTGATTGGTACAGGCAGCACAGTGAATGAATGCTTAAAAGCCTCAAAGATTCTGGGGAACGTAAATCCCTGGATTGTAGATATTCACACTATCAAACCGATAGATCGAGCTTTGATAAAAACCCTTGCTCGAAGCTGTAAACTTATTGTGACTACTGAAGATCATAATGTGGTGGGAGGATTGGGAACTGCTGTATCTGAAGTTCTTGCTGAAGAGGGTTGGAATGGAAGATTGGTTCGCTTGGGTGTTCAAGACACTTATGGGGAATCCGGCGATCCCGAAGCTCTTTACGATAAATATGGATTCTCCGCCCAGAAAATTGCAGAAAAAGTGATGAGCGTGTCAGTCTCCCTTTAAGCTTAAAAGGAAACTGACACCTTTTGGTAGTCAGTTCACAATTTCTCGATAGCCTTTGAGCATTGAGGTAAGTTTTTTGATTTCGGCAACATCATCAGCTTTGGGGCGTGATTTGAGATAATTTTTTAAATCCTTGATTGCTTGGGTGAAGTATTCCATCTCACAATAGAGAATTCCCCGATCACGCGTGAGTTCAGGTGATTCAGGAAAGATACACGTGAGTAATTCCACCGCCCGGAGAGCCTCAACTGCATTGCCTTTCAAAATGTAAATGTGTTTTAGCTGCTGCATGAGTCGAGCGATAAGTTGTTTTGAGTCAATTCGCTCAAACAGATTAGTGGATAAAATTCGATTTCGGTTCATCGCCGATCTGAACTTTTTTTGAAAATCCTCTTGGCCTAAAAATTTTCCATAATCAAACGGATCAATATAAATTTCGTCACTAACATCTTTTAAGCGTATCAAGTAATAGGAGGGCAGGGCCAATATTTCATAATCAATTCCCACCTGTTCGGCCATAATCGCATAAATCATCGTAAGAGCTAAGGGACTTCCGATTTTTTTATCTAAGACTCGGTGAAGATAATATCTGTCAGGGTCATCAATGACCTGTTTGAATTTTTCACTTTTCCCATGGAATTCTTCCAGTTTATACAGAACATGGTTAATCGCTTCGGCCTTTTTGAGAGAGTCGTATTTGCACCGCGTGGTTTTGTGCCAGACCCTAGCTGCCATTTCTAAAATCTTCTCTGAAAACGAAGAGTCATCGAATGATGGGTGTTGAATGTGTCCAGCAAACAAGGCCGCACGCATAAGATCGCGACGACGCAAGAGCCGTAAAAGCTCCGATTTAATCTGATTCATAGATTTTTTTTGGGAGATTTAATTGAAGGGCGAAAATTGCTAAGAGGAAAAGTGCCCTATACTTTCAGTTTATAGAAACCCTTTAAAAAATCAATTCTCTTTGATTGTCGCAAAGCGACTATCTATGGCGCAACGCGAACCCAACACCCTTGACTTGAAGGATCGGTAAGGCCACAACAGTTTAATATGAAAGAGAAATTTATTTATGTATGTCAGCAATGCGGCCAGCAATATTCCAAGTGGATGGGTAAGTGCCAAGAATGCGGGGAGTGGAATAGCGTTGTTGAAGAGCGCAGTTTGGGTTCGAATAAAAAACGAGTGACCTCTATCGCCTCAAGTACCCACCCCCAACCAATATCTGAAATCATTGCAGAAGATTTTCCTAGAATTACCTCTGATTTGTCGGAACTCGACAATGTTTTAGGGGGGGGGCTTGTTCCGGGAAGTGCCATTCTTCTAGGGGGAGAACCTGGCGTAGGAAAGTCAACCATCCTTCTCCAAGCTGCCGATCAATTTGCTCGCAATAAACAAAAAGTTCTCTACGTAAGTGGTGAAGAGTCTGCTTCTCAAATCGCCCTTCGATCTCAACGACTCGGAGTAAGCACCGAAAATCTTCTTGTGGTTTGTGAAACAACCTTAGAAAAAATCATGGGTCATATCGACAAGGTATCTCCACAGCTTCTTATCATCGACTCGATTCAAACCATTTATAGTGATGCCTTAGATTCACAACCTGGAAGCGTCGGACAGTTAAGAGAGTGTGCTTATGAAATTATCTCTTTAGCAAAATCTCGAAATTTGGCTGCTTTCCTGGTGGGCCATGTCACAAAAGAAGGGGCCATTGCCGGCCCCAAAGTTCTAGAACACATGGTCGATGTTGTTCTTTATTTCGAAGGAACTTCATCTCAGTCATTTCGGCTTTTAAGATCAATTAAAAACCGCTTTGGATCGACTAATGAAATCGGAGTCTTTGAAATCGCAAGCAAGGGCTTAAAGCAGGTTACCAACCCTTCGGAACTTTTCCTGTCCGAACGACCCGAAACCGTTCCCGGCTCGGTTATTGTCGCTAGCGTCGAAGGAACCCGCCCCATTTTAGTGGAAGTTCAGGCTTTGGTCTCAGGAAGCGCTTTAGCAATGCCACGAAGGACAGCGTTGGGTTTAGATCCCAATAGAGTCTCTCTTCTTGTTGCAATCCTAGAAAAACGGGGCGGTTTTAGACTCTTTGATCAAGACGTCTACGTAAATATTGCTGGCGGATTAAGAGTCACTGAAACAGCAATAGATCTTGGAGTAGCTGCAGCTCTTATTTCAAGCTACACCGGCAGAGCCGTTCCCTCAGGAACGGTCTTTTTCGGAGAGATGGGATTGGGGGGAGAAGTACGAAGCGTTCCCAAAGCCGGAATACGTCTTAAAGAGGCTGAGAGAATCGGGCTAAAACGCGCTTATGTTCCAAGTAAAGTTGCTAAAGAGCTGAATGACATCAAAGGACTCGAACTTATCCCCATCAACCATGTTCAAGAACTAGCTGATAAAATTTAACTATTTCGTCAATATCCTTACTGCCTTCATCGCTCTATCCCAACGTTCGGACTCTGCTTTTCTTTTCTTTGACTTCATTTGTGGCTTGTAAACCCGGTCCGATTTCCACTTCTTCTCGATCTCATCAAGGTTTTTCCAAATTCCGATTTTAAGTCCGGCCTGAAGGCCCGCTCCCAACGCAGTCGTTTCAAGAACACTAGATCGGATTATCGGATAGCCCAAAAGATCGGATTGAAATTGCATCATAAAGTCGTTAGCCGCTCCACCACCATCCGCTTTGCAAAACTGAATCTTCTTCCCGTAGTCTTTGGCCATAGCGTCCAGCAATTCTCGAACTTGAAACGCCACGCCTTCAAGTGTGGCCCGGGCAATATGAGCTTGGGTTGTTCTTCGACTGATTCCTGTCATAAGTCCCTTAGCTGTGGGGAGCCAGTGAGGAGCTCCCATTCCAGAAAGAGCAGGAACAAAAACAACCCCATCAGAATCAGAAACTGAAGTTGCTAAAGCTTCGACTTTTGAAGCATCTTCAAAAAGCCTAAGTCCATCACGCAACCACTGAACGGCAGCTCCAGTAATAAATGCGCTGCCCTCGATACCGTAAGTTATTTTTCCACCTAAATTCCAAGCCACGGTCGTAAGTAATTTATTTTTCGAAAACACAGGGGTACTTCCCGTATTTACTAGAGCAAAAGCCCCCGTACCATAAGTACACTTTGCAGTGCCCCTGGAGAAACAGGCCTGTCCAAACAAAGCGGATTGCTGATCCCCTATTAGACCTGTGATAGGAATACCATCGGGTAAGCCAGGAAAGCCTTTAGTTTTTCCAAACTCAGTATCGTTGGGACAAATTTCCGGAAGTAACGTCGATGGAATCTGAAACAACTTAAGAAGTTCCTCATCCCACTGACAGTTCTTTATGTTCATTAAAAGGGTCCGGCTCGCATTAGAAGGCTCGGTTCGGTGAGCCCCACCGGTCATTCGATAGAGCAGATAGGTTTCAATGGTTCCGAAAACAAGTTTACCAGCTTTAGCCTCTGTTTTTGCCTTGGGAACATTTTTCAAAAGCCACTGAAGTTTGGTGCCGCTAAAGTAAGGATCTAGGAGTAACCCGGTTTTTTTGTGGATCCACTTTTCATGCCCTTGCTTCTTTAAATTCTGACAAGTCTCATGAGTTCTTCTATCCTGCCAAACAATCGCTCGATGAACGGGTCTTGCTTCAATTCCCCTTTCCCAAAGACAGGTTGTCTCTCGTTGATTCGTAATGCCTATTGCCGAAATCTGCTTGGCATCAATTTTTGCCTGAATAAGGACATCTCGGACAGAGCTTACAACCGAACTCCAGATTTCCTTCAGATCGTGCTCAACCCAAGAACTCTCAGGAAAATGTTGAGGAAACTCGTGATTAACCTTACCCAAAACTTGAAAACTCTCATCAAAAATAAGAGCAGTCGTTCCAGTGGTGCCTTGGTCGATAGCTAAGATTAAAGGTCTCATTTTTTAGCTCCTGAAGAATAGGAAGATGAATTATAGCCAAAGCTAACAGATAAATAAATTGGGCTGTTTTTTTACCTCAAGATTTTTTTTGAGATTTACGCTATAGGTATCGGTCATGAACCAGAGGCCACAGGCTAAACTGAAAGCGGCTCTAGACCTCGCTTTTAACGACTATCATCATGAAAAGCAGAGCCGCCTTGACCCCATTTCCCTCGTCTATCCTTTTGCTAACCCTAAGGATCGGGAAGTCATCGCTTTCTTCGTGGCCCTTATTTCTTATGGGAACGTAGCCACCATTTTGAAAAGTGGTGAGAAATTATTGCTGCCGTTAGGGAAAAATCCCTTGGATTATCTGAAATCGAATGAAAAACTCGACCTCTGGAGGGGTTTTAAGCATCGCTTTACCACAGGAGACGATATAGAAATTTTAGCTCATTGGGTAAGAGGAGCGTTAAAAGCTCAAGGGTCTTTAGAAGGCTTTTTTGTCCACTCCAATCCCAACCCTTTAGCGCCTATGAAAGTAAAATTATCTCAATTTGTTCGAGGCTTGACCGTTCAGCCCCTTCCTTCTCATTTAAAACCATTTCTTAAACTACGAAGTCGAAACCTTAAATATTTACTTTCTGATCCAGAACAAGGAAGTGCTTGCAAGAGATTGAATATGTTTTTACGGTGGGTTGTTCGACCCAATGATGGTGTTGATTTAGGGCTATGGAAACAAATCAGCACAAGCGAACTCATGCTTCCTCTGGACACCCACATCGTCCAAACTCTAAAAAAGTTGAAGTGGATTCGAACGGAAAATACCAACTGGAAGACAGTTGAAACAGTCACTCATAAATTACGAGAGATTTCTAAATCAGATCCGATCCGTTACGATTTCGCACTTTGCCACTTATCGATGTCAGGAGGCAGTTTTAAACACTATCAAAACCTTTCCACACCAACGGAGTCTTGATGAGAAACTGGAATGACGATCCCTATACCAAAAAAGCTCGAAAAGAAAACTTTGAAGCAAGATCGGTCTATAAACTAGAAGAAATTGATAAAAGAGAGCGTATTTTTTCAGGCGTTAGAACGGTCCTGGATTTGGGTGCTGCTCCAGGTTCCTGGACCCAATACTGCTTAAAAAAGCTCCCCAAAACTGATAGTAAAATTATAGCTGTTGATATCAGCCCAATACAAGTTCAAGATCCGAGACTTATTTTTCTTCAAGAATCGATTGAAAGCGTAGATCTCAGTCCTTATGTCGGCGATGGAAAGGTCGATATGGTTCTAAGCGACATGGCTCCTAAAACCAGTGGAGTTCATGACAGAGACGTCTACCTATCATTTGAATTGGCCAGCCTTGCCTTTCACACCTGTGAAAAACACTTAAAAATGGGGGGCGCCTTTGTAGTTAAACTTTTCATGGGAGAATCTTTTGAAGAGTTTCACAAACTTTTAAAAGCGAACTTTTCTCAAGTGAGATTGCTTCGGCCTGATAGTACTCGAAAACATAGCCGCGAAATTTTCTTCATTGGCAAAGGATTCAAAACAAAAAAATAGTTTAGCTGCTTAGCTGGTGTCAGTCTCCCAGTAAGCTTAAAAGGTAGCGGTCATCACCATGTAAAAAATGTACGGTTCCTTTTAAGCTTACTGGGAGACTGACACTAATAATTCTTAAGTAAAAAATAGAGCTGCTGAAGAATTTTAGCGCTTGCCCCCCAAATGAGTTCGCCATCGCACTCAATCCCGGGACTCTCTACGTGAAAGGGCACACCAAGCCCCTTGACCAGCACACTTCTCAGTTGCAGCCCCTCTGACAAAAGCCTATCAAGCGACAAAAACACAGTCCGCTCAACTTCTTCGGGATTTACCAAAAATTCATCAGGGAAATCGACATGAGCCACCCAAGGGTAGATCACTACCCCCCCCAAAGTTGCCACCGGTTCTAGACGCCCCAACACACGAATTCGCTCTCTTTGAAGTCCAACCTCTTCATAGGCCTCTCTAAGTGCCGTCTCTAGAAGTGTCTTGTCTGAGATTTCAAAAAACCCCCCTGGAAAACTGATTTGCCCTTTGTGGGTCTCTACTTTTTGAGTTCTCTTGGTGAGCAAAATTTCATATTGCGCCGCTCCACTACGAAAACCTATCGGCACTATAACTGAAGCTCTTCCAGAGAGCTCTTCCTTAATTGAAAAGGTGCTATTCAACTTGTTCTTGAGTTGATCTTCCCAATTTTTCATCTTAAAAAGATTCCTTTCAGATCTCTACTTCCTCTGTTGCTTTTTAACTCTTTCTTATGGCAAGTTCTACCTATTTCAAGGAGACGAAGATGCAAAGCCTTACCGACACATTTAAAAATAAAGAATGCATTTTCTGCAAGATTATCGCTGGAACCTTACCTTCGGAAAAGGTTTATGAAAACGAAGATGTCTTTGCTTTTCGAGACATTAGCCCACAAGCACCCGTTCATGTTTTAATCGTTCCCAAAAAACATATGGTAGACGTTCTAGATGTCAGCGGTGATGATGGCGTTGTATTCCAAAATCTTTTTAGAGCCGCTCAACAGATCGCTGCTAAATTGGGAATCGCAGGTTCCGGTTTTAGAACCGTTTTCAATAGTGGTGACCACGCTTGCCAAACCATGTACCATTTGCACCTTCATCTGCTAGGTGGAACACAAATGGGCGGCTCTCTGGTCGGATAAATCATCAATTACAATTGTCCGTGTCGTTATAACAAATTCCCTTCCAGGAGTTGCTGTTTTTTCCCTTTTCAATCTCGCCCGAAAGCCTTGTTCTTACGCATAAACAGCTGCGTCAAAGCGAAGTGAATTGACAGTAAATTTTTCCTTATTTAATTTCTTTCTTAGTGATGATTTCTCGCGCTTTTTTGGCAACAAAAACAGCGCACATTCTCTTGAAAGAGTAAGCGGAGTAGGCGGGAACTTCTCTAGAAAACTTAAAGTGAGAAGAGGGCCTTTTATTCTTTCATTTTTGCACTGGATTTAGAGCTCTGAGAGGACAACAAGATGCAGGTTATTAAAAGAGATGGCACAAAAGAAGATGTAAAAATTGAAAAGATTCTCCACGCGGTCAATAGAGCCTGCCGAGGGATTCACAATGTTGAAGCGCTTGAGATTGCCAAACGCACCATTGCAGGACTACACGACGGCAGTACGACAGAAGAATTAGACAACCTTTCCATTTCGACAGCAGTCATGTTGATGGCCGATGAGCCCAACTATTCAAAAGTTGCAGCCCGCATGCTCTCAGAAAACATTCGAAAAGAGGTGGGCCGCGACTCAGCGTTCAGAGACTATCTCAAATGGGCGGCCGAGCACGGTATTTTAAGCGACAAAGTCTTGGGTATCACCAAGCAGGATATCGAATCCATCGAGTTTGCGATCCGTCATGAACGAGATGACCTTTTTGAATATTTTGGCTTAAAAACTATTGTAGATCGTTACTTGCTTAAGCACCCTCACACGAGAAGATTAATCGAACGGCCTCAGTGGATGTTCATGAGAGTGGCTTTAGGTCTTTCTGAAAACATTAATGAAGCAATAGAGTTTTACGATATCATCAGTCAGTTCCTGTATCTGCCCTCAACCCCGACACTGTTTAACTCGGGAACAAGACACCCTCAGATGAGTTCTTGCTATCTGCTAACGGTTTCAAATGACAGTCTTGAAGGAATTTACAAAACCATTACCGATTGCGCCCAACTTTCTAAGTGGTCTGGGGGACTCGGAGTCGACTGGACCCGGGTCAGATCGTCCGGCTCCTTAATTCGGGGTACAAATGGTTTAAGTAATGGAATTATTCCCTTCTTGAAAGTTTTTGATTCCTCAGTTCATGCGGTCAATCAGGGGGGAAAAAGAAAAGGGGCAGCTGCTATCTACATTGAGCCCTGGCACTCTGACATCGAATCTTTTCTCGAGCTAAGAAACAACACAGGTGCCGAAGAGCGAAGAACTCACAACTTGAATTTAGCGCTGTGGATTCCAGATCTTTTCATGAAACGGGTTGAAATGGACGGTGATTGGTCTCTGTTTTCACCAAGTGATGCTACGGAATTAGCCAACTGTTATGGAGAAAAATTTGAAAAGGCTTACGAGGCCCATGAAAAAGGCGGAAAGGCGTTGAAAAAAGTTTCTGCTCGGGCTTTGTATTCAAGAATCATGCAAACGCTTGCCGAAACGGGTAACGGATGGTTGTGTTTTAAAGACAAAGCCAACTTAAGATCTGCACAAACTGCCGAAGCAGATAATGTGATTCACAGCTCAAACCTCTGCACCGAAATTTTAGAGGTCACCTCTAAAGACGAAACGGCTGTTTGTAACTTGGGAAGCATCAATCTGTCTTCTTATATCACTAAGGATCAGAAATTTGACTTTGAAAAGCTCAAGTCGGTTACCCATATTGCTACCCGATTTTTGGACAAGGTTGTCGATATCAACTTTTACCCAACCAAGGAAGCTCATAAATCCAATCAGCGCTGGCGTCCTGTTGGATTGGGAATCATGGGACTACAAGATATCTTCTTTAAAATGAGAATTCCCTTTGATTCACAGGAAGCAAAGGATTTGTCCTCCCAAATTTCTGAAACTATTTACTATCATGCTCTTAAAACCAGTATGGCAATGGCCACAGAACAGGGGAAATTTCCTGCATTTGAAGCTTCGAGATATGCCGACGGGGATCTTCAGGTTCAGTTGGCAACAAAACACCAACCCCAAATGGCAAAACTGCATTACAATTGGGATGAGCTTGCTCAACAGATTAAAATCCAAGGACTAAGAAATAGTTTACTAATCGCTATTGCCCCTACTGCCACCATTGCTTCTATCGTCGGCAGCTACGAAAGCATCGAACCTCAGGTTTCCAATTTCTTTAAGAGAGAAACCCTTAGCGGAGAGTTCCTTAATGTAAACCGCTATCTCGTTAATGACCTAAAACAACTCGGTCTTTATACCCCGGCTATTCGCTCCAAAATCATCGAGCATGAAGGATCCATCCAGGACATTACCGAGATCCCTAGTGAAATTAGAGCCCTTTACAAAACGGTCTGGGAGATTTCTCAAAAGACTTTAATCGATATGGCGGCTGAGAGATCGGCCTTTATCTGCCAATCTCAGTCACTAAACTTGTTCCTTGAGGAGCCCTCTATTGGTAAACTATCCTCTATGTACATGCATGCATGGAAGCAGGGTATTAAAACCACTTACTATTTGCGGTCGCGAGCCAAAACATCGATTAAGAAAACTACAGTTTCGCAAATTCAAGCTGAAGCAGCTATTGCCTGCTCTCTTGAAAACCCCGAGTCTTGCGAAGCCTGTCAATAAGGATACTTTATGCTACTCAGTCCAGAATTGAATTTAACTCTCCGTCCAATGCAGTATCCTCAATTTTTCAAACTGTATAAGGACTCAATCAAAAACATTTGGACTACCGAAGAGATCGATTTTTCAATCGACTACGAACACCTGCGAGACAAACTGAATCCCAAAGAGGCTCACTTAGTCAAACGTCTAGTTGCCTTTTTTGCAACGGCTGACAATTTGGTGGCCCACAATTTGGTTCTAAATTTCTACAAGCACATCAATAGCCCGGAGTATCGAATGTTTTTGGGCAAACAATTGTTCGACGAAATGCTTCACGTAGAAACTTATCTGCTTTTGGTTGATAACTATTTGCCAGATTTAGCCGAACGGGCCGAAGCCTTTGATGCTTATAAAAACATCCCATCGGTTAAACTCAAAGCAGACTTTTGTTTCAAATACATGGACTCAATTAATAATTTGGACCGCTTGAGTTCGACTCAAAAGAGGCAGCAGTTTGTTGAAAATCTCATCTGTTTTGCCTCTTGTGTTGAAGGATTGTTCTTCTTTGGTAGCTTTGCTTATGTCTATTTCCTAAGAAATAAGGGGCTACTACCCGGGCTTGCGACAGCTACTAACTGGGTTTTCAGAGATGAAACCATGCACATCGAAGCCGCTATGCAGGCCATTCAAGCGATTAGAAACGAATATCCTGAACTCTTCACCAAGGAACTGGAGGAACGAGTAGAAGCGATGATCGAAGAGGCCATCGAGGTCGAAATGGCCTTTTGTGAAGACGTATTAACCTTCGGTGTGAGCGGACTCTCTCCGAAGCTCATGAAAGAATATCTTTGTTACTGTGCCGATCAAAGACTAGTTCAATTAGGCATGAACAAAAAATATTTCGCTAAAAACCCCTTCCCCTTTATGGTTCTGCAAGACGTACAACCTTTGACTAACTTCTTTGAGAAGAGAGTAACCGAATACCAAAAAGGGTTCGGGGCAAGCAAAGAGTCGGTTGTCTTTAACGAAAGTTTTTAGAAAATATTTAAACCTCGTTTTTGGGTTATATCAATAAAGGGAACCCCTCTAGAAACTCTAGCATAGTAGCTAAATTGACTGGTATTACCAATAATCCTTCGACAGAGACCTAAAAGAAAGATCTCCAAAAAAGCGTCGTGAATGAGTTGGTAGGGTCCAAGCTCTTTTCTTTTGTTGTGAAGAACCATCCTCTTTTGCTCTGGCAAACACCCTAAAACAGAATGGCCAGGACCACACCCCTCGGGGAACATAAATCGTTCCGTATGCAAAACCCTCGAGCCATACCTTTTAATACACTCCTCTAGAAAACTTAAGGTATCGGTGCAAAGAAACATTTGCCCCGATTCCCGGTCGAGCCTTTCAATAAATTCCTCCGCCAAACGGCTAGAATTGTGATCTTCAGATCGATAAAGCTTCTCCCCATTTCCCAATCTTGCATGTACCCCAAGCTTTTGGTCAGCCTTATGAGTCTCTCTTTCTAGGCTTTTCGTTAGCTTGGAACCGGGTCGTAAAAGGGAATCAAAAAGTCTA
>Ga0194119_10003784_pt1 | contig 23995 bp, 19 predicted proteins | sample TA2MahC100mmetaG_FD_148620 | JGI IMG/M metagenome (GOLD analysis project Ga0194119, IMG submission 148620) | Freshwater microbial communities from Lake Tanganyika, Tanzania - TA2015018 Mahale Deep Cast 100m | ecosystem: Environmental > Aquatic > Freshwater > Lake | place: Tanzania: Lake...
GCGGGCCAGGCGGTGGTTCGCCACAAAGCGTTCCCGCACGCATTCAACGAGGCTTGGCGCGGCCACACGAAAGGCAACTCGTACTATCGCAATCTGGGCAACGGCAAATTCGCGAGCGAGGCCGCGGCGCTTGGCGTCGAAATGGGCCGTTGGGGATGGTCGGCCGACGCGATCGATTTCGACAACGACGGACGCGCCGAGTTGCTGCTTACCTGCGGGATGATGACCGGCGACAAGCAGCCCGATCTGATGGGTTTCTTCTGGCGGCAGGTTGTGGCCAAGACTCCGGCTGACGCGCGCGGCGATGCCGCTTATGAAGCCGGCTGGAACGCGATCAATCAGTTCATCCGCGAAGGCTACTCTTGGAATGGCAACGAGCCGAATGTCTACTACGTGCGCGCCGAGGGCCGTTACCGTGACGCTTCGGCCGAATCAGGACTCAACTTCGCCGACGATAGCCGGGCGTTCGCCGTAACTGAACTAACCGGCGACGGTTGCTTGGACGTGTTGTTGAAAAACCGCCGGGGCCCGCAGTTGCGTGTGCTGCGGAATCGGTGTGGGCAGGCGCGCGAGCGCATCGCCTTTCGATTGCGGGGCGTGAAGTCGAACCGCGACGCGATCGGCGCGCGGATCGCCGTTGACGGCCAGACTAAATGGATCGGCGCTGGATCGGGCTATCTTTCGCAGCATACGAAGACGTTGTATTTCGGCGTCGAAACGGTTAACCACGTGACAGTGACTTGGCCTTCCGGCGCCGTACAAAAATTCGAAGGCCTGAAGCCCGGCCGCCTCTACGACATCAAGGAAGGCGCGGCTCCCGTCGAGGCGCGCGTTTTCAAACCCGCGGCGCCAATTGCGCCCCAAGCCGTGAAGAGCGACAATCAGCCCCGTCTACAAGACACCTGGTTCGACGATCCGGTCCCGCTCCCCGAAAAACAAAAAGGGCCTGGATTGTTTGTCGTAAATGCGGACAATCCGAACCTTCCCGCTTACTCGCTGTTTCGCCGTTACCTGTTTGAGTATCGCGGGCCGTTGGAACTTCCTCTACGACTCCTTCTCAACGCCGACGGGAAGGCGATCAAGATCTACGCCGCGGCTCCGTCGACGGACCAGGTAGCGACGGACCTTCGAGAGCGGCGCGAGCCAATCGGCACGCGTGATTTTTTCAAACTCGGTGCGTCGCTACTTTGGTGTGGCTACCCGGAGCAGGCGCTGCCGTATCTGGAAGCGACTCTGGCCCGGCAACCCGATAACGTCAGGACGCTGGTGTTGGCCGCACAGGTTCACCGCGAAGCGAACCGGTTCGACGAAGCGTCGAAGTATCTCGACCGCGCCCTGGCTGCCGATCCCAAATCGGCCGAGGCTTGGAATGAAACCGGCGGCATTGCGCTGGCACGGGGGCAATACGAACAGGCGTTGGACGCGTTCGAGCAATCGCTTCAGACAAAGAGCAACGCGCTGTACGCGATTCTCAATGCTGGACAGGCGGCGGACAAGTTGAATCGCCAGGCGCTGGCCGAAAAGTACTACCGCGAAGCGCTCAGAGTCGAGCCGGCATCGGCGGAGGCGCTTCAAGGGCTAGGGCTGGCGCTGGCCAAACAATCCAATCTGGCCGCTGCCGAGGAGTACTTGCTGGAGGCGGTCAAACGCAAGCCGGCGCTATCTGGTGCGTGGAACAATCTTGGCGTGCTCTATTCGGCGCAAGGCAGACAGGACAAGGCTATCGATGCGTTAAAGAAGGGCATTGAAGCCGCCCCGCGCGACGAGCAGTTGGCGCTCAATTTGGCCCGCGTCTATGTCCGTGCGAACCGAAAAGGCGATGCGCGCGAGTTACTCCGCCGGCTCCCGGAAAGCCGGGTCGCCCGACAAGCCCTGGCCGAATTGGAAAAGCAGTAGCGAGCGATTGGCTACTGTCTTGCCTTGGCCCCGGTATAAGTGACCTTATCCCAAAAATCGGTTCGGCCCGCGACTCTTGGGTCTCCGGTATCCTTCATCCACTTATCGACTCGCGCGCGCAGCGACTTGCGGACCCGTTCAAACTCCGGTTTCCCGGCCAGGTTCTTCACTTGATCCGGATCGCTCCGGAGATCGTACAATTCTTCGGCCGGCCGTCTGCCGAATACTAAGTCGAAATATGGCGCCGGCTTATCTCGCAAGAGTAACTGCTTCGTCAGAGAATTGTCGACATCTCCGTACGGACCGACCGCCCAGTACAACTCCGGATCTCCCGCCGGCCAGCGTTCCGGCTCTATATTCCACAGATACAGGTACTCCCGGGTTCGGATCCCGCGCACCGGGTACGAGAGGTCTCCGCGCCGTACATTTGCGTGCCGCTCGCGTTCCAGGAACATCGAATCGCGCCGCTTCGAGCCGAATAGGCTGCTTCCGGTTACGCCCCGTGGAATCGCAATGCCGGCGGCCTCCAGAAACGTCGGGGCCAGATCGAGCAGCGACACGAAGTCGTCTCTCCGTCCGCCAGCCGCCGAGCGCGCCGGATAGCGCAGCGCCATCGGAATCCTTACGCCCAGGTCGTAACATCCGGCCAAGCCGCGCGGTATTTGCCAGCCGTTGTCGCTTGTCATCACAACCAGCGTGTTGTCCAATTCGCCGGCGTCTTTTAATAGGTCAATTATTGTGCCGCACTCGGCGTCGAAGCGTTCCACCTCGGCATAATATCCGGCTATGTCTTCCCGCACCGCGGGATCGTCCGGAAGGTGGCGCGGCACCTTTATTTTTGACCGGTCGGATTCGCTTTTCTTTTCCCAGGGAACATGAGGGTCGCGGCTTCCGAACCAGTAACAGAATGGCTGCACCTGGCTGCGTGCGGCCAGGAATTTCTCAAATGACGGAAATGCGGCGCCGGCCGGGTTTCCGCCCTGAGCTGTTCCTGGGCCCCAGCCTTTTCCGGAATACCCGACGTGATATCCCGCTGAGCGCAGTAACGCGGTATAGGCCGGAAAATCCGGCGAGAGCGAGCCATACAGGTTAGCCGCGTCGCGCAACCGGTGCGTCTCTTGCCCGGTTAACAGCGACGCTCGCGCCGGGGAGCACGAGGGGTTCGGCGAAAACGCTTGCGTGAACAAAACGCCTTCCCGGGCGATCCGGTCAAACACCGGCGTTCGCACAACCGCGTCGCCCATGGCGGAAGCATGCGGCGCCGCCCAGTTGTCCGCGAGTAACAGAAGAATATTGGGGCGGCGTCTCTGCGCCATCGCCGCCAGCAGCGCCCGTCGCGTCAGTGCCATCTCCAAAGTCTACAACTGCGCAGTCTCGACCGCCTCCCAACCGCGATCCATGCGTTTCTCCCAGGTCAATCCGTCATTGGTTCGATAATTCCCGCCCGACGTATTGCCGCCTCCCGCACCGATCGCGCGGTTTGAAAGATAGACGTACAGATAGTCGGCGTCGCGAGAGAAGTTCTGTTCCATGCATCCGTCAAGGAAGAAGTAGAATCCCGAACGGACGACTTTCGTCCGCTGTACATCGAGACCCGTGTTGTCGAGCAGATAGACCCGGCAATTGTCGGCCTCGAAGATCATGTGTTTGTCCAGCAGTGTGGTGTGGTAGATCACACTTCCGCGTGTCGCGGCGGCTTTTTCATAAGCGGCCATGCGCTCCTCTGCGGTTGGCGTTCGAAAGAACCATAATCCGGCGGCCGCCGATGCCGCCACGCAAAATCCGAATAGAAATCTTTTCACACCCATACTAGCGCGGCCAGCGCGGGAAACTGGTCAGCGCATGACTATCTGGATCCTCAAGGATTCAGCCACATGCAGTTGGACCCGCCGCTGGCGATTCCGCTGTTGGTACTCAATTCGTCCAGGATCCCCGTGTTCAGGCCCTAAGCCCGTTGGTCAATCCTAAACAGTAGGCTTGCTTCGACAGGTGGTAGGAACCGGCATGACGGCGGTTCCGGCCCACTACTTTTCGACGAAAAAGTGCCCGGCAAAGAGCGCGTCGATGCCTGAAGAATAGAAGCTGCGCACGGCGTCGCGAGGCGTGCAGACCAGGGGATCGCCAAACAGGTTAAAGCTGGTGTTCAAGAGCACGGGGATGCCGAACGCCGGGGTCGCTTTGTGAAGCAATCGCCAGAAGAGCGGGTTGTCGGCCTCATCGACGGTATGCACGCGGACGAGGCCATCGGCCATGACCGCGCCGGCGAACTTGTCGCGGTGGGCGTCGCGGACGCGGCCGACCGTTGCGAGATATCGCGCGTTTGGCCCGACTTCGAAATACTCGCTCGCCAATTCGGCGGGCACCGAGGCCGCGAACTTCCGGTACGGCTCGCGGTGTTTGATGAAGACGTTCAGATTTTCGGTGGAGTAGGGATTGACGGGGCTGGCGAGGATCGACCGATTGCCGAGCGCGCGCGAACCGAACTCCATGCGCCCCTGCATCCAGGCGACGATGCGGTCGCGCCGCAGTTGATCGATCGCGGTATCCAAAACCTCTCCGGTCGTCAGGAATCGCGTGAATCGCAGTTTGCAGTTTTCAAAGACACGCTTAATCTCCTCGACATCCGATTCCGGTCCGAGGCATCCGTTGCCAATCGTCATCCGGCCCGATCCTCCGAGCACGTTGTGCCAGGCGAAGCCGATCGCGCCGAGGGCCGTCCCCGCATTGCCGACTCCCGGGTTGACATGCACATTCTTATAGCGGCCGGAGCGTTCGAGGCGGGCGACCAGAAGCGCATTCGAAAATACGCCGCCGCCCAGACAAAGATTTTCGCCGCTGCCCGCCAGATGCAGCACGATGTCTTCGAGTGCCGACTGCACCGATGCGGCGATGTCGGCCGGGGCTACACCGGCCAGGCCTTCCAGTGCGGGTGGTTGGGCCTCGGCTACCCAATCGCCTTCGAGTGTGAACGCGTCCTTGAACAGCGAGGACTTCACGGGTGTGCCGTTGGTGGAGAGCCACTGAACCTTCTGCTCATCGACGCCGGGATGGAAGCCGAGGTAGGAGGTCACGCGCGAGTACATTTCGCCGAGTGAATCCGGCACGTAGAGCTCACGGTCGGGAATCAGTTGCGGGCCGGAGGCGGACCAGCGGGCGCCGCAGCGGAAGTCGGCGCCATTGTCGAGAGTGAGAACGGTGGCGCGGTCGAAAGGCGAAAAATAGTATGCGGCGGCGGCGTGGGCGGTGTGGTGTGCGGCGACGATGACGCGAGCGTTGGGGAATTGCTTGCGGATGGCCAGGTGAATCTGTGTTTCGAGCGGAAACGGCCGCGCGACCGCGACGATGTCAACGGCGCCGCTGTCGATGGCGGCGAGCTTGAGGACGGCTTCGATCGCCTCAGTCGGAAGCACCGCGGCGGTTGGGATTCGAACGATCTTCTTCTGTTCGACGGCCGCCAGGAGTTGCCCGTCGCTCGCGATCGCAGCGGCGGCGTTGTGCCCGATGCCGCCCAAGCCAAGTATGTTCATAAACTCTCAGGATAACTTGGCGTGAAGGAGTTGCAGTTGGGCGATGGAAAGCTGCTCGGCGCGCAGGCCGCGTTCGGGGAGCTTCGACCAGTCGGCGCCGGGGTAGACGTGCTGCAAGTTGTTGCGAAGCGTTTTGCGTTTCTGCTTGAACGCGAGGCTGACGAAATCGAGGAACGACTGGGCGGGCTGCTGATTGGAAAGCGTGAGCCGGACAACGGCGGAGTCAACCTTTGGCGGCGGCCGGAAGGCGCCGGGAGGGACTTTCATTACGATCTCGACGGCCGCTCGGGTCTGTGTGGTGACGCTCAGGTAACCGTAGTCGCGGGAGGATGGCGCGGCGCCGAGGCGGTCGGCGACCTCCTTCTGAATGAGAAGTACGGCCGGCTGAATCGCGGCGCCAGCCGCGAAAATGCGCTCGAGAATCGGCGACGTGATGTAGTAGGGGAGATTGCCGGCCAGCGCCGCCGGTCCCCACTGGGCGAGGTTGGCGTCGAGGACGTCGGTGTGGTGAACATGCAACCGCGGGCGGCCGGGAAATCGTCGTTGGAGCGCGGCGATCATCAGCGGGTCGAGTTCGACGGCGTGTACGTCGGCGCCGGATGCCAGCAGTAGCTCGGTAAGCGCACCCTGCCCCGGGCCGATCTCGACGATCGTCTCCGGTTTTGCCGCGCACACTTCCGATGCGATGCGTTCCAGCACCGGACGGCTGTGTAAGAAGTGTTGTCCGAGCCGCTCGCCCAGCTTAGCCCTTCACTTCCACCTGGCTGCGCCGGATGGTGACGCGAATCGTGTCGGTTGCCGGTTGGCCGAAGAACTTCGCCGGTTCGAACTTCATAAACAGCAGGTTGTTTTCCACGGCGCGGCGCAGTTGGACGTTTTTCGTCCAGGCCGATTCGTCCTGGGGAACCGTGTAGTCGATGACGCGGCCCGTGGAATCGACGCGAACGTCGATCGTGATCTGATCGAGATTGACTCCAAACGGCGACAGGGCTTCGACTTCAGCCGACTGGAACCACGGGGCCGGCGTGTCGATGTTTTGGCCGGCCTGCCGGACGAATGTCGGCAGCAGCGCACTGAACAACACCAGGGCTGAGGCTAAACCGCCGGCGGTGGGCACGCCGAATGGCCGCCACATTTCGCGGGCCCATCCACGCGCTTGCGCTCGCCACTCGCCGATTCGCGTGGCGAAGCTGCGCTTGGCCGCGCGGCGGGTGATCTCCTTCGAAGCAAGAACGCGGAGTCCGACGGCGAGATTGACCGGAACCGAACGTGCCGGCAACGAATGGACAACGCGGCGCTGATGCTGGGTGACGTTGGCTAAGTCGGCGCAGGAGGCGCACGACGCTTTGTGTTGAATGAGTGCCTCGCGCATTTCGGCCGTCAATTCGGTGTCGTTGATGTCTTCGCACCAAAAGGCGAAAGTCCGGCAATCGATAGGATGCATCATTTCACTGCTCCCGTGAAGAAGCCAAACCCGCCGGTCGCCGGTTTGAGTTCCCGCTGCCCGGCCAGCACTCGCCGAAGCGAGTCGCGGCCGCGAAGGATACGCGACTTGACCGTGCCGAGCGAGATCTCCAAGACATCGGCGATCTCCTCGTAACTTAAATCTTCCAGGTCGCGAAGGATAACGGCGGCGCGAAAATCGGAGTTGATCTCGCGTAGAGCTATTTCGATGAGCGCGTGGCGCTCCTCATTGAGTACAAGTTCGTAGGGGTCGCGGGCTGGGTCGGAGATGGACTCAAGCCACGGGCGGGTGGATTCGTCGTCGGATTCGAGGGCGACCTCCTGACGGCGATGGCGGCTGAACCACCGGCGGTGATTATAGGCTTCGTTGATGGCGATCCGGTAGATCCAGGTTTTCAGCGTGCTCTGGCAGCGGAAATGGTCGATGGAGCGGAAGACCTTCAAAAACACCTCTTGGACAACGTCGGCGGTGTCGGCCGGATCGTTCATCAACCGGTAGACGAGGTTGTAAACCGGCTGTTGGAAGCGGCTAAGAAGAGTTTCATACGCCGCCTCTTCACAAGCTTTCAAACGTTCCACGAGTAGCGCGTCGGAAGGCGCGGTGATGTCGGCGCCTGGGTTGCTCTCGTCCAACCGCACTGTAATTAGCTGTTCGGCCATAGTGCGAATCCCCGTATTCACTAGAATCACGCTAGCACAACCGGCTGCCCGCGTGTCCTGCTGGATGATTGGACGCCGCATCTCCGGAAAAGTTCCCAGGGGGTGGAGAAAAGGCGAAAAAGGACCGATACTAGGGCAGAGATGTCTGCGCAAGAAGCGGTACGGCTGGAGAAAGCGCCCGAGGCGGCGCCGTTGTCGATTCCAGTTCCGAAGTGGCAGTTTTCGCTGGCGGTCTTTCGGGCGTTGCTCGGCGCGCTGTGTTGCCTGCTGGCGTTCGCGGCGTCGTCGAACATGGCGCGCAACAGCGGGTTCTTGTGGATTGGCTTTACGATCTACGCGATGGCGGCGGTTTTTGGTTACAGCTTGGAACGCCGCGGCTACATGCTGCTCAGCCTGCTGATCGACACCGTCTTCTTCCTGATTTGCAGCGCACTGCCGTTTGAGTATGCGACCGGCATCACGGCGCTGTTTTATCTCTACATTCTGATGTCGGCGGCGCTATTGCACACGGCGCGCGAGATTTTTGTCGTTGTGATTGGGACGACGGCGTTCTTCTTCCTCGCCAAACCGGCGGAGGTTTTGGTCTTTTCGCCGGCGGTATTGCTTTCCGGAACGGCGGTCACGGTGATGGCGCTGCAGCGGCAGGCGTTGCAGGAGCGCCTGCGCGCGGCGGCGCGGCAGGCGATGATGTTCCGCTCCGAGGCCGATCATGCCAAGGAGGCCGAACGACAACGGATCGCGCACGATTTCCACGACGGGCCGCTGCAATGTTTTGTCGGCTTCTCTATGCGGCTTGAGGTGGCCAAGCGGTGGCTGGAACGCGACCCGAGCCGCGCGATGGCGGAACTCGAGGACTTGCAGTTGCTGGTGAAGGCGCAATCGGAGGAGATCCGGCAGTTCGTACGCGCGATGCGGCCGCCGGAGATCGATGGCGCGGGGCTGGTTCCGTCATTGAAAAAATTGGTTGAGGGGTTTGAGCGGGACTCCGGAATAGCGGCTGTCTTCGTGGGAAGTTCGACGCGTGTGCAGACATCGGCGGCGACCGCGACCGAGATTTCGTTGATCTGCCGCGAGGCGCTGCACAATGTGCAAAAGCACGCGCAGGCGAAGCATGTGACCGTAGGCATCGGGCGCGATGGCGATGTGTTTGAGTTGTCGGTGGACGACGACGGCAAGGGGTTCCCGTTCAGTGGCGCGTATGGACTTGAAGAGTTGGATCAACTGCGACTGGGGCCGGCGTCGATTCGATCGCGCGTACGGCAGTTGAATGGCGAGATGCTTCTCGATTCGCGGCAGGGCGCGGGAGCGACGTTGAAGATTCGCATTCCACTATGAGGGCTTGGCTGGTTGGCGTGTTTCTGCTGGCTGGATGCGGACGGTATGCCGATTTCACGCTGCCGCCGCCCGTTGGGCCGGCGGGGGAAGGGAAGTGGACTTGGGCGCCTTCTCCGGAACCCGTGCTGAAGAATGGCGGGAAGTATGATTCAGTGGATGCGTTGAATCCGGAGGTCTGGCAGGCCACTGATGGGTGGAGTATGACCTACTCGGGTTGGGACGGGCGTGTCTGGCGAACGCTGTCAGCAAAGTCGAAGGATGGCGTGGCGTGGACGAAGTCGGATCGAGTGATGATCGAACCGAACCCGTCGACTTGGGAGGGGAATTACATCGCGGCGAATGGGTCCGGGCTGTGGTATCAAGCCGGAACGCCGCCCCAGATTGGGGACTCTCGTTCACGGCAGGTCGCCGTTCCGCGTGGCCCGAGGGGGGCATGGGATGAGATGGGAGTTGGCGATCCGTATGTTGTCGGGCGGTACATGTTCTTTCTTGGGCAGGACCGCGCGCGGCGCCAGCGGCTGGGCGTGGCTGAACTTCGCGGCGGTGCATGGTACAAGCTCCGTTCGAACCCCATCCTCGAACTCGGAGAACCCGGCGCGTTTGACGAAAAGGGCCTCGGCGAACCAGCCGTTTGGGAGCAGCACGGCAGATGGTGGATGCTCTATACCGGCCGCGACAAGAAAGAGTGGCGTCGAATCGGACTGGCCGTTTCGCGCGATGGAGTCAAGTGGTCCCGTATCCCTGGGCCGCCGATTATTGACGTGGGCGCGGAAGGAACCTGGAATTCGCGAGTCGTCTGCGATCCGCATGTGATCCAGCAGCGTGACGGCTCGGTTCGCGTGTATTTTGGCGGGGGCAACAAGCCCCAACCGGCTGAGAATCTGAACGGGCAGATCGGTGTCGGCGTATTGCGTTTTGAAAAGTAGTTGGGGCGGGACCGTGGCCGGATCGGCTGTTACGCGCGAGGTCCGGGATCAACGAGAATCGGGCTCATGGATCGTTACCGGCCGTCGTCCCTTGCCCTTCATTTCATTCAGGTCCATAAGGAACTCATCGAGGGCTGACGGATCGGTAACAGGATCTTAGTGCTTAAGCTCCGTGACCGGCGGCTTTGCGCCCGGCGGCATCGGCTTGGTGCGCGGCGGCAGATTTTTCGTGTCTGTCAGGATGATCGCCACCACCCCAGCATACTGCCAGATCCGGTACGATTTGATTGTGTTCGCTCGTATTGTAGTCGCCCTCGCCGCGATGTCGGCCGCGTTCTCTCAACAGCCCGCGCCGAAGGTTCCAGCCAAGATCGTCCGCACGTTTCCTCACGACACGCAGGCGTTCACCCAGGGCCTGGAATTCTCCGGCGGAGCGCTGTGGGAAAGCACCGGAATGGTCGGCCGTTCGGGCATTCGCAAGGTACAACTCGAGACCGGAAAAGTGCTGCAGGAGCTGCGCCTTTCGCCCCCCTACTTCGGCGAAGGCATTACGATCGTCGCGGGCAAGCTGTTCCAACTGACCTGGCAACATCAGACCGGCCTCGTCTACGAGGTGCCAAGTCTGAAGTTCGTCAAGCAATTCTCCTACCCGGGCGAAGGATGGGGCCTGACCAACGACGGTAAGAACATCTACATGAGCGACGGCACCGCGCAAATCCGGGTCATCGATCCGGCGACACAGCGCGAGATACGCCGCATCAATGTTCGCGACGGCGGGCGGCCGGTCGCCAACTTGAACGAACTGGAGTGGGTGCGCGGCGAAATCTACGCCAACATCTGGATGACCGACACAATCGCACGCATTCGCCCGCTCGACGGTACGGTCATTGGCTACATCGACTGCGCTCACCTGCCGCGCGACCGCGAGTTCGCCGACGTGCTGAACGGCATCGCCTACGACCCCGTCGGCCGGCGCCTGATTGTGACCGGTAAGCAATGGGCCCGCATATACGAAATCGCAATCCCCAATCCATGAAGCGACTCCTTCTCCTTCTCGCCGCCGTCTCGCGCGCGCAACAGACCGACGCCACGATTTCCGGAACCGTTACCGACAAGTCCGGCGCGGCGATCCCAAATGCCGAAGTCACCGCGACGCAGCTTGAAACGTCGCGCGCCACAGTCGTCGCATCCAACGAAGCGGGCTTCTACTCGCTGCGCCCCCTGCCGATTGGGACCTACGTCGTTTCGGTAAGGCTCGACGGCTTCAAGCTCCACCGGCAGGATGGCGTCGTACTCACGACCGGCCAAAGCCTCGAACTGAATATCGTACTAGAGCCCGGCGCGGTGAGCGACGCGGTGACCGTGACCGCCGAGGTGCCGCTGCTTGAATCGCGCACGGCCGAGGCGAGCCAACTCATCGAATCGAAGACGATCGAAGACATGCCGATGGGCGACCGCCGGGCAATGAACATTGTCGAGATCACGGGCGCGACCGTTTTCATTCCGAACGAAACCGGGGGTAGTCCGACGTTTTCGCTCGCCGGTGGGCGCGCTGGTTCGCAGATGTTTTGGATCGACGGCGGCGCGGGGCAGAACATGCGGCTCGGCGTGGCGTCGACCAACTGGGATCCGCCGATCGAAACACTGCAAGAAATAAAGATCATGGGCAACGGGTTCTCGGCTGAGTTCGGCGCGTCGGCCGGCGGCGTTGTTATCGCAAACACGAAGTCGGGCACCAACAAGTTCAAGGGCTCGCTGTTTGAGTACTTCCGCAATCAAGTCCTCGACGCTCCCAACTTCTTCTCGCCGATTATCAATGGCGCCAAGCAACGTCCCGCACTGCGTTACAACGTTTTCGGCGGCACCATCGGAGGGCCCATCATCAAGGATCGGACGTTTTTCTTCTTCGCCTACGAAGGTTCGCGCCGCGGTGACGGCACGATCCGCACACTGACCGTGCCTTCGGATCTGGAACGGCGCGGCGACTTCTCGCGCACCGAAAATGCGCGGGGGCTTGCCGTCGTTTATGACCCATCGACCACCCGCCGCAACGCCGCCAACGCAATCATCCGCGATCCGTTCCCCTCAAACATTGTGCCTTCGAATCGCATCGATCCCATCGCGGCGAGGCTCGTACCCTTCTTTCCCATCTCCAACCGCACAGCCGACGATCGAACCGGCGCCAACAACTTCCGGCTGAACGACGTCAACCGCACTACGAGGAACAACTACACGCTGAAGCTCGATCACACGTTGAGTGATAAGAACAAGCTGCTCTACCGGCTGCTCTATTCCGACGACATCAGCGCGCGATCCAGCGTCTACCCCGTGCCCGCGGCCGATACCGTCAACCAGTCGAACGGAAACGTTGTGTTTCACTACGGCGCCTGGACGCGCCTCGTCTCGCCGACTGTGATCAACGAACTGCGAGCAACGTACGGCGATCGCACCTTCCGTTCCTTCTCGCGCGGCACCGGCGAAGGCTGGCCCTCAAAGCTCGGACTCAACGGTGTTAGCGACGACTACTTTCCAAACATCGCGCCCGCCGCCTATGCCGCGCTCGGCAGCAGTAGCCAAGACCGCCAGCAATTCCCCATCCGCCAGGCGCAGATTGCCGAATCGATGTCGTGGATTCGCGGCAAACATTCGCTCAAATTCGGCGGCGAGTTTCGGCCGTCGTTGAACCATGAGATATTGCGTTCGACGGTTTCGGGCCGCTATGTTTTCTCACGCGGGTTCACGGGCGCGGTTGGCAACGCGTTTACCGGCAATGGCTTCGCGACGATGCTGCTTGGTATTCCGACGAACTTCGAAACGCGCGAGACCGATGAGCTTGATCGCTACTCGCTCTACTACGCGGGCTTCGCGCAAAACGACTGGCAGGTCAGCCAGTCGCTCACCCTCAACCTCGGCGTGCGCTGGGAAGCAGACTCGCCGATGCGCGATCGCAAGAATCGCATGAACTCATTTGACCCACTGACGATCAATCCTGTCTCGGGTAACCCGGGCGTCGTAAAATTCCTCGGCGTGAATGGCTACCGGAGCACGCCCTACGACGGGGATTGGAACAACTGGGCGCCCCGCGTGGGCATTGCATGGCGGCCGTTCGGTTTGAAGAAAACCGTCGTGCGCACCGGCTTCGGCGTGTTCTTCGCGCATCCGTTCAGCCGGGCGGTGCCGAATTCGGCGACGCTCGGTTTCGAGCAGTCCGCACAGCTTATCCTGCAGGACAACAGTGAGACGATTCCGTACACGCTTTCGCGCGGGCTGCCCGTACCTTCGTCGACGCGTCCGCCGCTTGATGACAACTTCGGCGCCGTCCGGCCGAACATCAATCCCACACAGGCGTTGACGTATTTCGAGATCAACCGGCGCACCGGTTATTCGCTGCAATCGAGCTTCCGCCTGCAGCACGAACTGCCCGGGCGAATGGTCGTCGAGTACGGCTACATCGGAAATCTCTCGCGCAAACTGCCGAGCAACAATTTGCAGACCAATCAGATTCACCCTTCGCTGCTCGGCCCCGGCGCCGGAAATAAAGATCGCCCATTCCCACAGTTTTCCGGAGTGTCGATTGTCGCGCCGACGATTGGTGTTTCGTCATATCACGCCGGTCTGGCGCGCGTCGAGAAGCGTTTTTCTCGCGGTTTCAATTTGCAGAGTACGTACACGTGGTCGAAGTTTCTCGACAACGCCGACGCCGGCAGCAGCGCCTTTGGCAACGAAGGCGCCGCTTTCTCGAACTTCTACAATCGCCGCTTCGACTGGGGGCCGTCCGAGCTCGATATCCGCCACCGCTTGACGCTGAGTTCGGTGTATCAGCTGCCGTTCGGCAAGGGCAAGCGCTGGTTGAAAGAAGGCGTGGCGCGCAAACTCGCCGGCGGGTGGTCGGCCAGCGGCGTGTTCGTCAGGCAGTCCGGCGGGCCAGTCACCGTGACCACGCAAACGAATACGACCTTCGCGTTTTCGGCGGGCGCGCAACGCGCCGATGTCATCTCCGATCCAAATCTGCCGCGCGGCGACCGCTCGATTTTTCGCTGGTTCAACACAGCGGCATTTCAGCAGCCGCCTAGCTACACGTTCGGCAATCAGGGCGTCGGGCTGATCCGCGCGCCAGGGATGACAAACTTCAATGGATCGATCTTGCGTAACTTCACCTTCTGGGACAACAAGACGTTGCAGTTCCGCGGGGAGATGCTGAACGCGCCGAATCACCCGAATTTCGGCGTACCTTCGCAGGTGTTCGAAGGACCCGGGTTCGGCATCGTCAATTCGGCGCGGCCGGGCCGTCAGGTGCAACTCGGAATCCGCATCGTATACTGAGCGCATATGATCCGGAATTTGTTTTTCCTCGCGGCGATGGCGATGTTTGGCCAGAACCCCGACATGCGGTTCTACGTCCTCGGCATCCTGGAGAAGGGTGACAAGTGGACGCCCGAGGTGACGGAGGAGACCAAGCAGATCCAAGCCGGTCACATGGCCAATATCAAGCGGCTTGCGGATGAGAAGAAGCTGCTTCTCGCCGGTCCGCTTGCGCAGGAAGGTGGCGACATGCGCGGCATTTTCGTATTCGACACCGATAAACTCGAGGATGCGAAGAAGTGGTGCGACAGCGATCCCGCCGTGCAATCCGGCCGTTTAAAGGTGCGGCTGATTCGTTGGTATTCGGTCAAAGGGGTCGGCGTCACGCCGCCCGTGAAGTAGCCGATGGCGGTGACGTTGATCGGAATCGCGGGGCCGTCCGGCTCCGGCAAGAGTGAACTCTCGCGTCGCCTGGCGGCAGCTGAGGGCGCGCCGATTGTGTCGCTCGATTCCTATTACAAGGACCTCGCGCATGTGCCGCTCTCGGTGCGCGAGAAAACGAATTTCGACGACCCGGCCTCGCTCGACGACGTTTTGATTCTTGATCACGCGCGGCGCCTCGCCTCGGGCGAGCGCGTTGAAGTGCCACACTACGATTTCGCTACACACACCCGCGCGCCTGGCATCGACGTCGTGGAACCCGGCGCTGTCGTTATCATCGAGGGGCTGTTCACGCTGTTTTGGAACGAACTGCGCGATCTGCTGACGACGAAGGTTTACGTCGATCTCGAGGACGAGACCTGCTTTGCGCGCCGCAAAGAGCGCGATGTGAGGGAACGCGGGCGTACGCCCGAATCCGTCGACCGTCAGTATGCCGAAACCGTGCGACCGATGGCGGAGAAATTCATCTGGCCGACGAAGCGGCACGCGGATCTGATTATTCGTGGGGACGCGGTGTTGGCGGAATCCGTGGACACGGTGCTGCGACGGGTTAAAGCCCCATCGACTTCCTGATCACGCCAAACCCGGCCGCCGTCAACCGCTCCACCGTCTTCATCGCCGCCTCGCGTTTGCGCTGCGCCGCCGCGTAGTCGCGATGCACCGCCAGTAGCGCGTTGCCCATTTGTTGAGGCGTCGCCGAAGCCAGATGGAACGCCCACTCGCCGATGCCGATATCGCGGAACATTTCCGCCTTTTTCCCAAAAGCCCACTCGAAGCAGTGCAGGCACGGCAGCCCGTTCGCCAGCGCCATGATGTTGCCGTGCGGCTCCATGTTGAACATCGTGCGCGAGGAGAGAAATACGCTCAGCGCTTCGTCGGGCAGCCAGAAGGTCTTGCGCAGTTTCAACAGCGGCTTCACGTCGTCGGGCATCGGGTCGATCAACTGTTGTTTGCCGAGCTCGATCTCGCGATCATCCTCCGGCGCGATCAGGATCGGCAGCCTGGTTTCTCGCGCCCAGCGAATCAACACTTCGCGCATCTTTTGGACATACTCCGGCCCGCGCTCGCGCACGCCTGGCCGGTCGAGCACGGCGTAGTGAATCATCGCGATAAGAAATTTTCCCGGCTCTAGTCCTTCGCTGAGCAAGTATTCGGCGGCCACCGCATCGTTGCGCTGCTTGAATTGAAAGGCGATGTCGGGCGCGAAGGCGATGTGCGGGCCGGCGACGCCCGCGTCCTTTAATATGCCGACCGAGATCGACTCGCGTGTAAACAGAAACTTCGCGCCGGAGAGAATCTGCCGCAGCACAATATTAGCCGGAGGGTTTAATACGTCGAACGTCTGCGCCCAAGTGCCATAAGGCTTGCCCGCGTTGGCCGCCAGATGCAACGGCGTGACGGAATTGATCGTGCGCTCCATGTCGTGCGTGCCGTGCAGGCCGTAGTTGATGACCATGCCGGAGTTGTAGAGGAAGAGATCGGTGTCGCGGAACGCTTCGAGAATGTGCGGCGGCGTCGGCTTGCCTGGCGCGGTCGCGCCGCCGTCGATGAACTTCGCGTTCGGAAAATCACGGCGGATCATCGCGCGGCAGGGTTCGTCGATGTTCGACGCCCAACATGTCACATCTGCTTCGGGGATGAACCGTTGCAGCGCGCCGAGCATCGCGGGCGTAAATGCGACATCGCCGATGTTGCGCATCTGCCAGCCCGTGCGGAGCAGGATTTTCTTGCGTGCCGCACGCGGTTGCGCCAGTAACGGTGTGGAGAGGAATGTTCGGCGGAGCATTGTCTCCGACATTCTATCGCTACAACCGCAAATCCAACCCGCGTTCCTTGTTAAACCGAATCGACGATTCGCGATCCAGCTCGTCCAGCTTCACGCTCGCCTGTTTATGATCCGGCTGCACAAAGTGCAGTGTGTCGTTTTCAATCCAAAACGCCACCGACTGCCGCAGAGTTCCGTCCTTTAGCGCCAGCAAAAACACCTTGGCGGCGCTCGGTGTAAAGTTCTCAAATGGTTTGCTGACGTTGCCGTACTCGGTCATCACCGGCCGCGCGACTTCTTGCCGGTAGTCCGGATTCACGACCAGCACGGGTGCGGCGGGCGCAGGCGCGGACTGTTGATTGAAAATCACAACGGGCGGAGCGGCGGGTTGCATGATCGGCTGATACGGCAGCGGCAGCCACGTCGCCACCGGATAGATCGGCGCCGCGCCGGGCCGCGAAGGAATCGGCCTGCCGGAGATCGAGCGGCTCAAGTTGGTCGCGTGATTCTCGAGCGGCGGCGGAAACATGCTTGGCCAGCCCGTCGAATGCTGCGGGAACTGCGGCTTGGGCGGATGCTGCGCGAGAAGCGGCAACAGAATCGTCGACATCAGAAGGAAGCGCATCTACCATTGAGACTACTCGCGGAGCCGCCCGGTTGCAAGCGGATTCTATAATGAGTCATGACGGAGACACGCCACTCGGTTTGCGCGCTCGACTGCCCGGACGCCTGCGGTTTGCTTGTTCAAGTTGAAAACGGCCGCGCGACAAAACTGCGCGGAAATCCCAATCACCCGGTAACGCGCGGCTTCCTTTGCGCGAAGGTGACGAAGTATCTCGATCGCGAGTATTCCAAAGACCGCCTTCTCTATCCCATGCGGCGCGCCGGCAAGAAAGGCGCCGGAGAATTTACGCGCATAACGTGGGACGAGGCGCTCGACACCATCGCCGAGCGCTTCAAGCATGTCTCCAATGAGTGGGGTTCGGAAGCCATCCTCCCATACAGCTACGCCGGTTCGATGGGCCTGCTTAACGCTAACGGAATGGATCGGCGGTTTTTCCATCGCATCGGCGCATCAAGGCTCGACCGCACGATTTGCGCCAGCGCCGGTTCTGCCGGTCTGATGGCCACGCAAGGCCTTCGCTACGGCGTTGATCCCGCCGACTTCGTTCACGCGCGCTTTATCTTGGCCTGGGGCGCAAGCATTTTGTCCACCAACGTTCACCTCTGGCCGTTCATCGTCGAAGCCCGCCGCGCCGGCGCCAAGTTCGTTGTCATCGATCCGTACAAGACCAAGACTGCTGAACTCGCTGATCGCCACTACTTCATCAACCCAGGCAGCGACAAAGCGCTCGCGCTCGGGCTGATGCACGTCATCTTCCGAGACGGCCTGCACGATGCCGACTACATCTCGCGTTATGCCCAAGGCGGCGACGATCTCGAACACCTCGTCAGAGATTACACGCCGGAAGCCGTCGCCAAATGGACAGGCCTCGATGCCGCCGACATCGTCGAACTCGCGCGCGAGTATGCCAACAAACGCCCCAGCGTGATTCGTCTCAACTACGGCGTGCAGCGCAATCCGAACGGTGGCACCGCGGTCAAGGCGATCGCGATGCTGCCCGTCGTCACGGGCGCGTGGCGCGAACTCGGCGGCGGCATGCAGCTGTCGACTTCGCAGACGTTCGCACTCAATCGGCCGGGTCTTGAAATGCCCGAGCTGCAGCAGAAATCGAAGCTCGGCCGCGAAGCGCGTCTGATCAATATGAGCGAACTCGGAAAGGCGCTGACTGAAGTCGACGATCCGCCCGTGAAGGCGATGCTTGTTTACTGCTCCAACCCGGCAGCGGTCGCGCCCAATCAGCACGCCGTGCGCCGAGGCATGGAACGCGAGGATCTATTCACCGTGGTCATCGAGCAGTTTCAAAACGACACCGCCGACTACGCCGACATCCTTCTTCCAAGCACGACATTCCTCGAACATACCGATCTCTACGGCGCCTACGGGCATCATTACATCCAACTGGCCCGCCCTGCTCTCGAAGCGCCTGGCGAGTGCAAAAGCAATGTCGAAATCTTCCGCCTGATCGCAAAGCGTATGGGTATCGACGAGCCGGCCCTGCAAGCGACCGACGATGAGATGATCTCAACGCTTCTTGCATCGGGTCACAAACACATGGACGGTATCACGATCGAGTCCCTCGACGAACAGCATTTCCAGCGCCTCAACATTCCAGATCAATGGCTGCCGTTCGCCGAGGGCGGATTCGGTTTCCCCGATGGCAAGGCGCGGCTAAATCTCGACGGCCTTCGCTATCACCCCACGCCCGAATCGCGCTTTGGTGAAGACCGCGGCGAGTTTCCGCTCGAAATGATCTCGCCCAAAGCGCACGACGCGATGAACTCGACGTTCAACTATCAGGAACCGCTCGATACCGAAACCGCGACGGTCTGGATCAACGCCGAAGACGCCGCCCACAGGGCCATCGCTCATGGCGATAAAGTCAAAGTGTTCAACGCCCGCGGTAGCGTCGAACTGACCGCGCGAGTCGATGGCAAGACCGCTCCGGGCGTCGTTGCCGTGCCCGCAGTCCGATGGCCGAAGAAGAGTCCGAATCGCTCCGGTTTAAATACGCTCATCTCGGATCGCTTGACGGATCTCGGCGGGGGTGCGACATTTTATAGCTGTCTGGTGGAAGTGGAAAAATGCAAAATCGAACTCTGATTGCCCTCGTCGCGCTGGCGCTTTCAACGTCCGCGTGCAAGAAAAAACAGCCCGTTGAGTACGTGCAGGAAGGCACGTCGCAGTTGACGGGTGTGGTGAATGTAGCCGATCCTCGCGCCGCCGTGCAGATGCTTCGCGGCTTCCATGAACTCGAAAGCAACGCGTGGCGATGGACCGCTTCGAAGTTCGCCGTCGCGCTGCGCCCCCCCAAGGACACCTCAGGTGGCGTGAAGGTCTACGCCGAGATCGTTGTGGCCGACGCGGTCGTAGACAAAGTCGGGCTTCCCACGGTGACAGTAACTATGGATGGCCGCGCGCTTCCGCCGCTGAAGATTGTGAAGACCGGACCGCAGCGTGTCGAGTGGGACGTGCCCGTCGAACTTCTGAAGGGTGATGTAGTCACCGCCGAGTTCTCGGTCGATAAGTTTCTTGCCGCCGGACAGGTCGAACAGCGCGAACTTGGCCTGATTGTCAGCGTAGCCGGTCTGCAGAGTTCGAAGGCGGCCGCTCCGGCTGCCAAATGACCGCACGCTGGGCCGCGTTCGCAGCCGCGGCGGCGGCGTGTTTGGCGCTCTACTGGCCGGGTCTGGTCACATGGTTTTCCATGGACGATTTCGCGTGGCTGGGGCTGCGCCTGTCGATCTTCAACGGTCACGATTTTTTCTCAGCTCTTTTCTCGCCCAAGGCGCAAGGCACCGTCCGGCCGATCTCGGAGCGGCTGTATTTCCTCGGCCTCGAATGGCTTTTCGGATTGGATCCGCTGCCGTTCCGTATCGTGGCGTTTTCGACCCAGATTCTCAATCTATGGCTGTTGATCCGGTTGGCGGAACGGGTTACGGGATCGGTCGCCGCCGGCTTCGCGGCCGCGCTGCTGTGGCTCGCAAACAGCGCCCTCGGGCAGGCGATGTCCTGGTCGTCTGCGTACAACCAGTTGTTGTGGCCGGCGTTCATGCTCGGCGGTTTGCATTGCCGCTGGACGTATCTCGAATCGGGCGAGCGCCGCGCGCTTCTCCGCGAATGGCTGTTGTTTGTGCTCGGCTTCGGCGTCCTCGAACTGCAGGTTGTATACCCGATGTTGGCGGGAGCGCTAACCGTGCTGTATCGCAAGGAGCGCTGGCGCAGCGTGATCCCGATGTTCGTCGCCGCGGCCGTCTATGCTGCGATGAACCGCGGGATGGCCAAGCCACAGGCGAACCCCATGTACCTGCTCCACTGGGACGCGAGCATCTTTCAGACCTTTGCTCACTACGTTCACATGTCGATGGGCGTTTGGCGGCCGGGCGGGGAAGCGGCGGTTGAACCGTGGCAGAACTGGCTGCAACTGGCCGCGGCGATTCCCGCTGCCGCGGCACTGGCCTTGGGGCTATGGAAGCGCGACAGATGGGTGCTATTCGGCATCGCTTGGTTTGTGGCGGCGCTGCTTCCGGTGCTTCCGTTGCGCGATCACGTCAGCGATTATTACCTGACGGTTCCAGTGGCCGGGCTGGCGCTGGCGATCGGCGCGGTGGCGGCGCGCAACCCGCTGCTGGCAGCATTGCCGGCGGCGATGTATCTCGCATCGTCCGGGTACGCAGCGCGTATCGTCGTCAATTACAATTCTGATCGCGCCGAGGGTGGACGAATACTCGTCGAGGGCGTCAAGCAGGCCTCGGCGCGCAATCCGGGTAAGATCATTCTGCTGACGGCCGTCGGTTCCGACCTCTACTGGACCGTGATGAACGATGAGGTCTTTCGGTTGATCCCAGGTATCGAAGTCTACCTGGCGCCCGGCGCTGAGGACAACATTCAGAAGAATCCGGAATTGGGGGATCCCGCCCGCCACGTGCTCGCCGCGCCCGTTGCGCTGGCTACTTTGAAACAGGATCGCGCCGTCGTCTATTCCGCGGCGGGACCGAAGCTGCTCAATGTGACGGCGATTTGGAAAGAGATGGCGGTTCGCCGGTGGGAGACCGCGCTGGCCCCGGTTGTCGACGTGGCCCAGCCGCTGCTGGCAGCGCAAATCGGTGCAGGCTGGCACACGATCGAGGGAACGTTTCGGTGGTCCACGGGGAGTGCGAAAGTGCGGCTCGGCGGCAAGCCTGGCGCGCGGGAAATCCATGTAAGCGCGTTTCGACCCATCGATGGCGACCATCGAGCGAACGTGGAGTTGGAGTTGTGGGTCAAAGGCCGCCGGATCGGCGCATGGCCCGCGACTCGAGGGGAGTCGCTTAAGATTAGCGCGGCGGTTCCAACAGATTTGGATGTATCGGTGCCGCTTGAAGTGGAAGTACGAGTGAATCCTCCGCTAATCGAGTTTGGCGCCGGCGGCCGTGAGTTGGGTTTAGTGTTCGGAACGATCGGGCTGCGCTGATTCGGGGCCGCCCGCGGCTGTCGCTTCGTCAGCAGCGCATTGGCCGCGAAGGCGGCGAGTTTCGATCCCGAAAAACGAACCGGGGCGAGTCCGTTGTGCGGCGTCGCAGAGCCACAAAGACAAGGCCCAGCCGATCATCCCGTGCAAGGGCGGGACGTTCTGACGCGCCGGGGTGCGGTACGGGACGCAAGTCTTGAACGGATTGGGTTACTTTCCGCATTCGAGCTTCGCCTTGTTCAAATGCCGAACGCCGTGTATCGTTTTGGGGCAGGAAAAGTCCCGATTCGGCCATCCGGGTGGTCTCGGCTCGCGTAGTAGGCTATTGGGTGAAATAAAATTGCCCCTAAGGTTTATCTGCAAAACGTCCGATAAGTACTCACGGTGCACGAAGTTTCAATGACTTACGTGCATTGGGACAAGCCGGGCGGAGGATTCCTGAGTGGCGGGGAATATTTTGGCCCTGGAATTGCTTGACACGTGTGGTAGGATATAGGCGGATCGAAACAAAAACTCGATACCAAGGCCCCGAAGCTGGGCTAAGCCGTTCCGGTGTTACCGGAGTGCTGCCCCTGGTCAAGCCTGACGAGTGTCGTCGGCGGCAGGATTTTTTCCTTGACCGGGATTGTCCGCAGATTTCGCTATTGAAATTTGAACCTTTTGCTTCGACCATGCGTCCAAATGGTCTGAAGGCAGAAAATGAAGGCCGGCGGCAAGAATGCTCGAAACGCGGCTCTAGCCTCGGCCACAATGAGATCACATGGGTATCCGGCGACCGGTCGGATTGCATCAAACGGTGGGTCCTGAACGCAAACCGCGTGTTCCAGACACTACCGTCGAACTAACAAAGTAACACCTTACAAACAAAAGAAACCACAGGGAGGAATACCAAAATGACCAACGCCGAAATGAAGTCCTACAAGAAGATCCTACTGGCTAAGGAAGCCGAACTCGTCGGTGCGCTCCGTAACCGCGAGGGGATCGAAATTGAGAAAAGCCCCGACGCTCTCGACGAAGTCCAACGCGCCGCGGAGCGTGAACTGGCGATCCGTACGCTGGATCGCGAATCGAGTCACCTGCGCAGCGTCCGCGCGGCTCTGGCACGGATTGAGGACGGTTCGTTCGGCGTGTGCCTGCACTGTGAGGAAGACATCAGCCCGAAGCGGCTCAACGCGGTACCCTGGGCTCCTTTCTGCATCGGTTGCCAGGAGCAGTATGACGCTCATCAGATCGAGGGCGAAGAACTGTTTGACGACATGCTCGTCAACGCGGCGTAAACTCAGTCCGCCTCCCGTCATTTCTGAAGACTAGCATCGGGCGAGTCCGCGACCGGACTTGCCCGATTTTTTGTTTTGTGCCCGTGACTGGATTCCCGCTCGGCCAGAGCAGGCGCAGAGCAAGTTCGAAGGGCTGCTGCGGTGCGCGATGTTTCATGCATTTGGCAGTTGACGCGAGGCAAGCTGATTTCGAAATTCTGAAGCGCAGAGCCTCCGAGACGGTATGTAACAGCGGGCGCGACTCCCCGCTCGGCGAACGGTGAAGCTTCAATAACTGCTCCCTGCGCAGGCAGGGAGTTTAGATTGTCGCTGATCAGCATCGCGGAGGTCCCGCAAGCACTCTTGCTGGAATCGTGTAGAGTGGTTCGGCCGGTGGGTCAGGTAAAAAGAAAGAAGGCCGCATGCCTCGCTTTATTGAGACAGCGGCCCTCTATGCGTTCGTTAGAGCTGTATTATTGTACGACTCGGACTCTCGCCTCGCTGGATTGACCGTTTTGGTCGACCACGAGTGGAATGTCGAATCCGGTCGGGGCGTTGTGCGGAACCCGTGCGTTGATCTGGTATACCCCAATCTGACCTGGCGCGAGACCGGCAAACTCGATTCCCATCTGGACGCCGCCAAGCCGGACTTGGGGCGCGATCACCGGCGCGGGTGTTGGCTCCGCCCCTGCCGGGAAGCCAGCCTGAACCGCAGGAGTCGTATTTCCCATTCCGGTCAAGTAGATCGAAACGACATCGTCGGCCCGCAACGGGTTCGAGACGGTTACGAGTTCGTTATTGCGAGCTCGAATCAGAGTCGGAAGACCTGTCTCCGGTCCCGCCGTGCCGGTACGGAAGATGCTGGGCGCGGCCGGGAGCAAAGTTAAGTTGTAGTTGTCGCTGATACCGCCCGGGGTTCGCAGGATCATTGTCACGTTACCGTCGATCTGATAAGGGAGCTGTGCGTTGATTTGCTGGCTCGACGCAAAAATCATCGGCACGGGTACACCGTTTACCGTCAGGCAGCTTTCGCCGAGAGCAGTCGGAAGCGGTGTTGTGCTCGATGTCTGATTGACCGGGCTCAAGTTTGCACCGAGAATCGAAATCAGGCTGCCCGGCGCTACAGCGCCGCTAAAGTCGGCCGCATTCGTCACCCGCTGAATGGATGGCGGCGCCACGGATGCATCGTAACTCCACGGCAGCACAGTGAACCCACTGGTCGTCAGGTTCACGATCCCTTGCCGGCTATAGAGTGGAGCGAGTGTGCGCAAAAACGGTTGCGTCATGCTGGTCAGCAGCGGCGCTTCCACCATTCGAGTCGACCGAAGTGCGTCGTTGGATTGCGGAAGAG
>Ga0194119_10003785_pt1 | contig 23993 bp, 17 predicted proteins | sample TA2MahC100mmetaG_FD_148620 | JGI IMG/M metagenome (GOLD analysis project Ga0194119, IMG submission 148620) | Freshwater microbial communities from Lake Tanganyika, Tanzania - TA2015018 Mahale Deep Cast 100m | ecosystem: Environmental > Aquatic > Freshwater > Lake | place: Tanzania: Lake...
GTAACAAAGCAGTTCGTTTCTTCAACCAGACAGACGGCAGATTCTGCTGCACAGCTCAGCACATTATCCGAGGAGCTTAAGAGAGCGACCGCAAATTTTCAAATATAATCAGAGAAGGCGGAAGAAAGGCTTCTTATAACCAATTGACTTTATAAAAAATACCTGTTGAATATCGCCCAGCTTTGCTGGGCGGATGAAAACAGGTTCGCCGAAGGCGAGATGGTTTGTCAGGTTGCTGAAAAACTCTAAATCACTGTCACTCCCGCGAAAGCGGGAGTCCAGAAAAGCTTGGAAAGACTGGATTGCTGCTGGAGTTTATCCCGATGAAAATCGGGGCAGGAATGACAACATGGAAATAGGTTTTGAATTTTAATGCCCCGCAGCTCTGCTGTGGGGTTCTTTATTTTCTGAGCAAAGGAAGAATTTGAACAACGGGTGGGCAAAAAACGTCCCTTTCCCCTTTTTGATGGGATGGGAATTTTAAAAATCTCTTTAAATATCGATGAGGTCAATGATGTGAAGAGATTTGGCATGGGAAATGCAGCCAATTCTTGTCAAATCCTGTATAAAGGGTGAAAAATGGTGTCAAGAGAGAATGATGTCATGACAACCGGGGAAGCCTGCCACTATCTTCGAATCTCGAGGCCCACCTACCTGAAGTACCTCTATCTGAAACGGATCAAAGGGACAAAGGCAGGAAAGGGCTGGAAAGTCCTTAAATCGGAATTGGATCGATTTCTGAAGGGAGAGAACGAAAATCTTAGGATGAGATGAGCGATCTATGGAGAAAAGAGTATCCCGATTAAAAGAGGAATTTAAAGAGGAAGAAGAGATTTTTGATGAGAAATCAGTCAAGGCCAGCCGGGCGCTGATCCAGACTTTTCTTCAGACGGCGAAGGCTTTCCGACTCTATGAAGCCAATCACCCGATCCTACTGAAATTTCTGGAACGATTGAAGAAAGACTTTGACAACTACTTCGCAGAATTTGATTCTTTTCCGCTATCCGTGGGAGAACACCGGCTCTTCTTCCGGGGAAAGGTCGTTTATGAAAATAAGGATGTAAGGGAGAGCATGGCCTTCTTCTTTTTTAAGGACGGGATCCGCGAAATCAAATTCCTCAAAGGGTTGGAATTCAGAGAGGTAGTCGATTTTCTTCATATCGTGAGGAGGAGTGAATCCGTCAACCGCCTGGAAGATGACCTCGTTACTCTCCTCTGGGAGAAGGATTTTTCTCACATCACGTTCGGGACCGTCGATGAATTTTTGGAAAGTGGAAGTCATTTCGTTCCAGCCACAGAGGAAGATTTCGTTGAACGATTGGAATTTAAAGGATATGGAAAAGAGGCGGCAGACGAAATTGATCTTGCGAAAGAAAGGGAAGAGGCCTCTTTGCTCGTTGTCGAAAGTTTAAAACAATTGCTGAATCCGTCGCCGGGCCAATCCTTGGCCCAGGCCTGTCAGCTCACAACGGATGAGATCGAAGAGATCAACCGGGAGACTGAGGAAGAGCATCAAGCGGATTACATCTATCTCTTGATCGACAATCTCGTAGAAATCCTCCTCCATCTGGGTGACGATATGGATGCCTATGAGAATATGATCTCCTACTTCGAAAGGACGACCGGATCGGTTCTGGGAAAGAGAGAAGTGAGAAAGGCCGTGGCCGTTTTGAAAAAGCTGAACGATACTATGGAGTCCATGGTCCTGAAAGATAAACAGATATTTGCGATTCGTCGCATCCTGGACACTTTTTCCGGTCCCCGTTCAATCGAGGCTTTAGGGGAGGCGATGAAAGGAAACGGAGAGGTGGATTCCGAAGCGATCCTCCAGTATCTCGAGCTCCTGACGAAAAAGGGAATCGAACCCCTCTGCCTCTTATTGGGGAAGGTGGAATCCGGTAAGTGGAGAAAAGCCGTCTGTGATGTTCTGGCCAGACTCTCTCGAGAGGAGATCAAGCCTTTAGTCAAATTTTTATCCGACCCCAACCCATTTTTGGTCTGCCAGATTCTCTATGTCCTGGGTAGGATCGGGCATCCCTCCACCGTGAAATACTTGGGGAGTGTGGTTGTCCATGGGGATCCGAAGGTAAGGGAGGAGACCCTCGAGGTTCTCAAGAAATTGGGCGGACAGGGAAAGGATCTCATTCAAAAATTTTTAAAAGATTCCCTCCCGGAGATGAGGGCGAAAGCCTCGCTCATTTTTGCGAAGGTCGCAAAGGGGGAGGCGGCCCAACCGCTTACCGGGATCATCCTCTCCAAAGACTTTTTCAAGAGGGATTATGAGGAGAAGGCCTCTTTTTTTAAAGCCCTGGGTGAGACAGGATCACAGGAGGCGATCCCGGTTTTGAAGAAAATCGCAAAGAAGAAAAAGTGGTTCCAGAAGGGAAAGTGGGATGAGATGCGGCTCTGCGCTCACAATACGCTGAAGATGATGGGAGTGGTTGAGGGGGTGGATTCCGATAAATCGAGGCAGAAACAGAAACATATCGCACGTTCAATCCATTAAAAAGGAAGAGACAGAGACAATGGAATCAGCCATTCAATCCCAGAAAGAAGCCCATCGGTCGGAAGAGGCGATGGACTCCGAGGTGTCAAAGCTGGGGAGCAACCTCATTACCAAATTCCATGTGTTGATAAGGATTTCTCAGATATACGATTCGAAGAATGTGGCCCTCCAACAATTCATACAAGAATCGCTCCATGCGATGAATACGTTTATCCAAAGAAAGGGAAATCTTTGCCTCAAAATCGTAGCGGACGACATCTTCCTCAATGAGCAGAGACTTCGCTACTCCGTAGAGAGTTTTAACAGCTTTAAGTATCTCTTGACCCAGTGGAAGAAACGGTTGATCGGAGAAGTCCTCTACAAAGAGGTCCTGGATGAGGACACATTGAGGGAGTTCATCTATATCCTGATGGGCCTGGAAGAGGGGCGAGAAGAAAATGCCACTCTCTTTAATGAAAAGTTAAGAGAGCATCATATCTCCTCGATAGAGGTGGGCCCTCTGGAAGTCTCTGAAAGGGAGGAAGGAGCTTACACCCTGGAGAAGGAGAATTCTCAAGAAGTAGCCAAAAAGGTATTTTTCGAAACCATCGGGACGGTCAAAGAAGTGATCACCCACATCAAAGGGAAACAGCATGCCGACATGAGGAAATTGAAGCGTCTGGTCCGGAAAGCCGTCAACCTCATCATGGAGGATGAAATGATCCTTCTCGGGATGACGACGATCAAGAATTATGATGAGTACACATTTAACCATTCCGTCAATGTGGCCATCTATTCTCTGGGGATGGGAAGGCGATTGGGGTTCTCCAGAGGTATCCTGAGCGAGTTGGGCATTACAGCCATGCTTCATGATATTGGGAAATCCAAAATCCCGCTTGAGATTTTGAATAAACCCGCCGCCCTCAATGATGAGGAATGGGGGTTGATGAAGAAACATCCCCTGATGGGAGTGGAGATCGTCCTCAACCTGAAGCAGTTGGGCGAGGTCAATCCGAAGATGGTGATTGGCATCTTCGATCACCATCTGCAGAACAACCTTTCAGGATATCCCAAGCTCTTTTCCAAAAGAAGGATGAGCCTCTTCGGCAGGATCATTCAGATTGCAGATGCCTACGATGCGATGACTACTCCGAGAATTTATAAGAAGATTCCTTATACGCCGGAACAGACACTGGCTATCCTGCTAAAGGAACGGGATACCCGTTTCGACTCAACCCTCCTCAAAATGTTCATCGGCCTGGTGGGCGTTTATCCGATCGGTTCTTTGGTCCTCCTCGATACCCATGAGATGGGGATTGTTTTCAAAACGAATCCAGACCCCCAGAATATAGACCGCCCTCAGGTCATCTTGGTGGAAAGGGATGTCGAAGGAAGGGGCCGGATGGAATTGATGGATCTCGCCGAGACGGATAGCGGGGGACGCTACAGGCGAAACGTCGTCAAGACATTGGACCCCAACAAATACCATATTGATATTGGGAAATACTTCCTAAGGAAACGAGAGGATTAACCGATGGACAGGATATTGATCATTCAAGATAGCCCTTCAGTCAACGCCATGCTGAAGTTTAGGCTCGAAGCTGAGGGGTTTTCAGTGGAGTCCGCTGAAACGGGCGAAGAAGGAATTGATAAGACAAGGGGAGGTCATTACCAACTGGTTTTATTGGATTATAAACTTCCCGGAATGAATGGAGACCAGGTGTGCCGAATACTCAAGAAAGAAAGTCATACAAGGAATACGCCCATTGTGCTTATATCCGCGCAGGACGAAGACAAATTGGGTCAGCTCACAAAAGAGGTAGGCGCGGATGGTTATATCGGTTTGCCCCTGGACGGGAAGAAATTGGTGGAGAGGATCAAAGGGTTCCTGAAAAAAGGAGGACCATAAACAAGAAGGCTATCGAGCAGATTGGGGAGCGCGAAGAAGATGGAAAAAGAATTCTCATCGCAGAGAATAGAGGAGATAACGGGGGCTGAAGGAGAGAAGACCCCTTATCAAGAAGACCTCTATGAAAGAGAAGGAACAAGAGAGGAAACCATACAGCTTGTTATTTTTCGGCTATCTCGAGAATGGTACGGAGTAGAGATTACAAAAGTAAAAGAGGCCATCAAAGCGGGCAAAATAACCTATCTACCCTCAAGCCCAGGATATATTGCAGGGATTGTAAACTTAAGAGGAAATATTCTTTCCGTTACGGATTTAAAGACAATTTTAGGTCTGCCTCATGAAGAGCCGACTGAAAAGGCAAGGATTTTAGCCATTGAATATGGGATGGTGAACACCGGTTTTTTTGTGGATGAAGTGGTTGAATCGATGGAGGTGCCAAAAAGCAAGATCACTTCCGTACTTCCCACAATCCCATCTGAGGTAGCGAAATATATAAAAGGGCAGTGCAAAATGGAAGACAAGTTAATTGCTATCATCAATGTAGAGAGGATATTGGAAATGAAGGCATAAGTTTCCTTCATTGCTCGAAGGAGGATTAAAGAATGATTAAATTCAGGCCATTTTCAAATTTAAGAAACAAATTAATCTTCTTTTTCATACTCTTTGCCATGTTGCCGTTAATGGGCGTGAGTATTTTAAATTATAGTGTAAGTAAAACGGCTCTGAAAAAACAAACCTTGTCCGGGTTAGCGAATGTGGCCGATAAGGCTATCGACCGTATAGACGAGGCAATGCATATTTCTTATATGGATATCCAGCAATGGGCCGAACATGATATCGTAAAAGAGGCGTTAACTCGCGGGCACTCCGAGAGGGCCAGCTCGTTTTTTAGCCATTTGACTGCAAATAACAAACCTTACAAGGCGATCGTTCTCTTCAATAGCGAAGGCAAGTTGATAGCCTCCAGCCATTCCGCGCTTATGGCCAAATCCAGAGAGGAAAAACAGAAAGAGTTTGACCGATCCTATTTTGAAGAAGCTGCAGGAAAAGAGCCGGTTCGTGTGCAGGATTTCAAATACTCCAGCTTAGTTGGAGATTATACGGTCAGCTTCAGCTCATTGGTTAAAAATGAGAAAAAAAAGCCGGCGGGAATTATAACCTTGTTCATCAATTGGGCAGTGATTCAGGAATTCGCCACGGGTAAAAGCATCAGGGACAATGAGGAAAGAATGGGTATGTTGTTGGGAAGTGATGGAAAGACCCTCATCGGCCATTCCGACGCCTCTTTTCTGGGCAAAAAGCTTCAGGAAGTATTTCCCGTAAACCTTTCTAGCCTCTCTTTTGGAGACGAAAAGAAAGGGTCGGGTGAAATTAAAGTAGGGAATGACAGAAAGTCCGTAGCTTTCCGAAAAGTTCAAGAACTCCAGGGTAATCAATCTGTTGCCTGGACATGCCTGGTACTGACAGATTCAAAAAACCTCTTCAAACCCATTGATCTCTTGAGAGACAAGATCCTGATCACTTTTTGGGTTGTCATTGTTTTAGCCTCAATCACGTTTTTTGCCTTCACAAGAGGAATCGTCGGACCTCTTAAGCAATTTACCGGGGCCGTCACAATGACAGCCAAGACAGGGGATCTTGCTCAACCCATTGAAGTTGATACAGAGGATGAAATTGGAGCGTTATCCCGCTCATTTCGGGACATTATGAATTGGATGAAAGAGGCGGAAGGGATTGCCTCGCGTATCGCCGAGGGAGATTTAGACCAAAAAGTGGGAGTAAAGTCGGACAAGGATATGTTTGGCAAAGCCCTTCAATCTATGATTGAAGGCTTAAAAAATTCGCAGAGAGCGCTCAGTGAGTCGGAGAAAAAATTTAAAAACATGGTTATCCATGCTCCCACAGGATTGAGCACGGTAGGTCAAGAGGGAAGATACATCTATGTCAATCCCAAGTTCATTGAGATGTTTGGATATACCCTGGAAGACATCCCGACCGGCAAAAGCTGGTTCGAAAAAGCACACCCTGATCCAGAATACCGCAAGAGGGTTGTCGCTGCTTGGAAAGAAGACTTAAGAAGATCCCCAATGGAAAAGACCCCTCCCCGCATTTTTACAGTGACCTGCAAGGACGGTTCAAGAAAAGAAATTCTATTTCAATATGTTGATTTGAATGATGGAAGCCATGTGGTCACCTATGAGGATGTCACTGAAAACAAACGAACCGAGGAGGCCTTGCGAAAGAGAGAAGCGGGGTTTCAGGAACTGTTTGACCATGCACCGGTGGGATATTTTGAGTACGATATCCAAGGATACATCACCCGTGTAAATCGCACCGAGTTGGAAATGCTGGGTTATTCCCTCGAGGAAATGAAGGGACAGCCTGTATGGAAGTTTATCGTTGAGGATGAAAATGCGCAGAGCCAAATCATGGCGAAGTTGGCCGGCAACATGCCGCCGGCCAAAGGTCTTGAACGATCCTATCGGCGCAAAGATGGAACGGTCATACAGGTTCTCATTGAGGATCGGTTACTCCGAGATTCAGAGGGGAGAATTACAGGTATCCGGTCAACGATGCAAGACATCACCGAGCATAAACGGGCGGAGCAAAAACTGTACGAGAGCGAGGAGAAATATCGAACCATCCTTGAAAGCATTGAACAGGGTTATTTCGAAACAGACCTTGCCGGGAACTTCACTTTTCTAAACGATGCGACATGCCGAATTCATGGGTACCCCAAAGAGGAATTGATGGGCATGAATAATCGGCAGTATACAGATAAAGAGAACGCCAAGAAAACATTTCAAACCTTTAATCAAACCTACAGGACAGGGGTTGCTGGAACATGTGGATTCGAACTCATTAGAAAGGATGGGACCAAAAGATACAACGAGCTGTCTATATCGTTACTGAAAGATTTATCTGGCAAACCGATAGGGTTTAGAGGGCTTACACGGGATATTACAGATCAGAAGCAGACAGAAGAGGCTACAAAGAGGTTGTCGCATGAGAATGAAGCCATGGCAGAGCTTGGCCAAATTATCAGCTCAACATTGAATATCAATGATATCTACGATCGGTTTGCCGAGGAAGTTCGTAAGATCGTGCCTTTTGACCGGATTTCTATTCCCATCATCAACCCCGATAGAACCTCTATCACCATGGCTTATGCCTTTGGCGTTGAAATTGGGGGTCGCCCAACAGGAACCGTTCTTTCCATGAAGGGGCCATTTTACGAAGAGGTCGTCAATAGGCGAACAAGCGTTCTCATCCAGACAGAGGACGAAAGGGAGATCGCTACGCATTACCCCAACTTCTTGAACAATTTTCGGTCCGGCCTTCGATCGATCATGGGGGTCCCTTTGGTCTCAAAGGATCAAGTGATCGGTATCCTTAACCTTCAATCGGTCAAACCGAACGCCTATACGGAAGCCAATGTGAGGCTGGCCGAAAGAATAGGCAACCAGATTGCCGGTGCGATTGCCAATGCACAGCTCCACGAGGAGTTGAAGCAGATGGTCAAACACATCCGCGATGCAGGGTTCCAGATCAGCACGTCTTCGGCCCAGATTCGGGCCGCCTATGAAGAGCAAGCGGCCGGCATAGCGGAACAGTCCTCTGGAATTAGCCAGGTGACCACCACCGTTGAGGAGCTCAGCACGACTGCGACCCATATCGCCAAGAACGCTGAAAATGTAGCCAAGATCGCAGGGGAGACTTTAGGAGGGATGCAGGAGATCAATAAAAAAGTGAATGAGACGGCGAGAAAAATTCTCTCTTTAGGGGAGAAATCCCAGTTGATCGGGAATTTCACAAAACTGATAGACGATATTTCGGGTCAGACGAATCTCCTGGCCTTAAATGCGGCCATTGAGGCAGCTCGAGCAGGAGAGGCGGGAAGAGGGTTTGCGGTAGTTGCCCAAGAGGTGAGGAAACTTGCAGAGCGTTCCTCTGAATCCACCGAAGAAATCCGCCAGCTGATCAACGAAATCCAGGGAGAGACGAATTCTTCGATCATCAGCACCGAAGATTCGAACAAATGGGTAAAAAAGGGGTTGGAAATGATCGAGGAGACAGCAACCGCCGCAAAGGAGATCTCGATAGCGACCCAGCAACAGAAATTTGCATCGGAACAGGTTGTGCATGCGATGAGAGAAATCGATACGGTAACAAAGCAGTTCGTTTCTTCAACCAGACAGACGGCAGATTCTGCTGCACAGCTCAGCACATTATCCGAGGAGCTTAAGAGAGCGACCGCAAATTTTCAAATATAATCAGAGAAGGCGGAAGAAATAAAGGACTTGAAGCATGTCTGAGATGAAAGATCTGATTGCGATTTTCAAGGCGGAAACCGAAGAGCACCTGACCAAAGTGGATAATGGGCTTGTAGCGTTAGAGAAACGACCTGACAACCTCGAACTGGTCAGCGAATTGAATAGAGTGGTGCATACCCTGAAGGGCGCAGCTCGAGTTTTTGGTTTTTTTGAAATTCAGGATATAGCGCATCGAATAGAGGATATATTTGAAAGGGTTGCGGAAAAAAAGATCGTTTTCACTTCATTCATCGCTGAGAGGATATTTAAAGGGATCGATGCCATCAGGGCAATCTTAGAAAAGATAGTGCAGGAGAAAGCGGTCGATGTTGATATATCTGATTTATGCGGGGAGCTCGAAGCGTGCCTTTCTATAGCTCATGAAGCACAGGGAACCATAACGCAGAGGAAACAGAGGAGAGAACACAAGAGGAGAAAGGGGGGCGTGGCACTCGAGGGGAAAAACACACAGGCGAAAGAACACGAAGAAGAAAAGAAACAGGACAAAGTCGTAGATCGTATTGGCGAAACGGAAACCCCGCCTCTTTCCATGCAGACGGAGGAGTACATCCGTGTTCCATTGAGCAGGCTGGACAAACTCATGTATTTGGTTGGGGAGGTGGCAATCGACAAGATGAACACCTCCGCCCTCATCGCTGAGGCGAAAAGGCTTTCAAAACTCAGCAAGCAGATGCAAAAAAGCATTTCCTTTTTAAATGAGGCGATAAAGAGGGAATTTTCTTCCATCAACGAAGAAGTGATAAAATCGCTCAGTCAATGTGATGTTCAGATGGGAAAACTTAAGGAATATACCCTGAAGTTGTTTGATCATATTTCCATGGAATCATTTCAACTTGGCCCCGTCATCGATGAAATGCAAACCATGATAAAAGAGATCAAGATGATACCTCTTTCTACTATTTTTGAAGGGTTTCCCCGCATGGTAAGAGATATTGCCTCTCAACAGGGGAAAGAGGTCAATTTGGCGATTTCCGGAGAAGAGACTCAACTTGACAAGAAGGTTTTAGATGGGATCAAAAGCTCTCTTGTCCATCTATTGCGCAACTGCATCGACCATGGGATTGAAGAGCCGGGTGTGAGGGTCACCCTCGGCAAACAACGATCTGGAACCATAAAAGTATCTGCCTTTCATGAAGCTGATAATGTGGCGGTCGCCATTGAGGATGATGGAAGGGGCTTGGATATTGCCGAGATCAAACGGACGGCCCTAAAGAAACGGCTGGCATCAGACTTCGAACTGGAAAATATGACAGACCAAGAGGTGTTGAATCTAATATTCATGAACGGTTTTTCCACGAGCCCGCTGGTGACAGATGTTTCCGGAAGGGGAATGGGCCTAGATATTGTAAGGCGGGATATCACCAATCTAAAAGGTCAGGTTATATTAGATGCTCAAAAAGATAAAGGGACAAAATTTACATTGGTCTTGCCATTAACCATTGCCATCATTCAAGTCCTTTTCGTAAAGGTACAGGACATGCTCTTTAGCCTTCCGATGCTCTCCATTACAGAGTGTGTTAAAGTCAATATGGACGAAATCTCTACCCTTGAAGGAAGAATGGCCGTTCAAATTCACGAGCAGATTACACCTTTGGTAAGATTGGATGAAGTGCTTGGGCTTCCGCCTCCGAGGGATGAGGAGAGAAAGGCGAAGAAAGAAATGCTGGCGGTTATTGCGGCATCCCTCGACCGGCGGGTCGGTTTCATCGTTGATGAAATTGTCGGGGAGGAAGAAGCCTTTATCAGAAGTTTAGGTAAACATTTAGGCAAGGTGAAGAATGTAAGCGGCGCAATCATCATGCCAACCGGTGAAGTCGTGGTGGTACTGGATGCAGCAGACTTAATCGCCCATAGCGCTCTTGGCATTTCGCCGGCCCCAAGAAAGAAGCCTGCATCCGAATTGAAGCCCAAAGAGAGAAGGATACTCGTCGTTGAAGACGCTTTCTCCACAAGGGAGCTTGAGAAGAGCATATTAGAGACCCACGGATACTTTGTCGATACAGCGGTAGATGGTTTGGACGCGCTGGACAGGATGACCAGCACAAAATACGATCTCATCGTCAGCGATATTGAGATGCCGAGGATGGACGGATTTGAACTCTGCGAGACCCTGAAAAAAAACGAAGAGTACAAAGACGTTCCCTTTGTAATAGTGACATCCTTACAGAAGGAAGAGGATAAAAGACGGGGGATTGAGATCGGTGCGGCAGCTTACATTGTGAAAAGCGCATTTGAGCAGATGAACCTTTTGGATACCATAGAACGATTAATGGGATGATTCGGAATGAGGGGTAAAGGTGATGATACGGGTGTTGGTGATAGATGATTCTCCATTGATGTGCAAAATCTTGACCAATATTTTGAACAGCGATCCCGATATTCTTGTGGCAGGGGTTGCGAATAATGGAAAAGAGGCATTAGAACTTGTGCCCTGCCTCAAACCGAATATCATCACAATGGATATGGATATGCCTGTCATGAATGGATTCGAAGCCACGAAGCGGATCATGACATCTCATCCCACTCCGATCCTTGTCGTGTCCTCTGCCGTTTTTAAGGCAGGGACGGAGAAGGTGTTCGAGGCTATCTCTTATGGCGCTCTTGACGTTATTGATAAAAGTGAACTGGAGTTGGTCGGGGATAAAAAGTCTGGGGAATTATTGATTGCGAAGATAAAATTTTTGGACGGTATTCGAAGCGTGCGTAAACAACCCGCAAATTTAAGGAAAGAGAGGTCCCCTATCGATCTTAAGGTTCCCAAGAAAAAAGTTTCAGATAAGATTATCGCTATGGTTGCCTCAACCGGAGGTCCACAGGCGCTTCTTGAGATACTGAAAAGACTTCCTGAAGATTTTCCCTGCGGCATTGTTATCGTTCAACACATCACCAGTGGTTTTTTGTCAGGGTTTGTGGAGTGGCTTAATAAGGAGTGTAAAATCAAAGTAAAGATTGGAGAAGATTCGGAGGAAATAAAACCAGGAGTGGTGTACCTGGCTCCGGAGGACGTTCAAATGAGGGTTGTAGAAGGAGGAAGGATAAGCCTTTCGGATGAACCGTCCCATAGAGGCCATAAACCCTCTGGAGACGTATTGTTGGAGTCTATCGCCAGGGTCTATGAAAGAGGAAGCATTGCGGTAATCTTAACCGGTATGGGTAAAGACGGAGCCATGGGAATGAAGGCGGTAAAACAATTCCATGGTAAGACCCTCGCCCAAGATGAAAAGAGTTGTGTCGTTTTTGGGATGCCCAACGTAGCCATAGAAATGAATGTGGTAGATAGAGTGCTCCCATTGGAAAAAATGGCAGAAGAGATTGGGATGTTGGTGAAATATTAGTCAGACCATGCCTTCCGGGAGATATGGCACCGAGTTAGAGATGAAAAAGGAAATCATCGAGAGAAAAGAAAAGAAACAGATTCTGGTCTTTCATCTGGCCAACGAAGAATTGGGATTGGATATTTCTTGTGTGCGTGAAGTACTAAGACCACAAAAGATTTTTCACCTTCCCAGCACCCCGCAGTTTATTGAGGGAGTCATCAATCTGAGGGGACATATCGTTGCCTTGATTAATTTGAAAAAGAGGCTTCACAAAAAACAGATAGAAGATGAACTCAACAAAAAGATCATCGTGTGCAAGGTAAACAAGTTCATCGTTGGACTGACGGTCGACAGATTAAGGGAGATCGTCGCTTTGTCCAAAGAAGATTTTAAGCCGACCCCTGAAGTTGTGTCGATGCAGATGGAGGCAGAGGTTCTATCGGGCATAGCCATAGTCGGTGAAAGAATAATACCCATCTTAAACGTGGAGCACATCCTGACTCAAAAAGAAGTAGAGGAACTGTCGACGATTAAACCATGAGAAATATCTTGCCCTTATCAACGGAAGATTTTGGCCTTTTCCAACAACTGCTCATCGAAACGAGCGGCCTTTACTTTTCGCAAAACAGGAGCCAATCCTTGCATCTTGCCCTTTGGGAGCGTTTACAACACCGAAGTTACGATTCCTATCGTGAATATTATAACCTTCTAAAATATCATCCTGAAGGGCGCCTTGAGCTACGGGAACTCTTCGATTTGATCACGATAGGCGAAACCTATTTCTTCAGAAATAAAGCTCAGTTTGATGTTCTCCAGAAGTTTGTTTTACCGGAAATCATACAGAGAAAAGCATTTTCCGGGGACAAAAGCCTACGCGTATGGTCAGCCGGGTGTTCAGGAGGAAATGAATCCTATTCAATCGCCATTGCTATCATGGAGAGCATCCCCTCCTTTGAAGGGTGGAATATCTCCATATTGGGTACAGACATTAACAGAAATGGACTGAATCGCGCGAAAGAAGCAATATATGGAGAAAGAGACATCAGCCAGGTGCCGAAGGAGTACTTAAGTAAGTATTTTGAGGTCCAGGGATCAACCTACCTGCTGAAAACGGATGTGAAAAAATTGGTTCAATTTGAATTTCATAACTTAGCCAAAGATCCATTTACTCATGAAAAGATGCAAGATCTCGATATGATTTTCTGCAGGAATGTCATTATCTATTTCAATAGTCAGACCACCCAGCAAGTCATTGATAATTTTTATAACTGCCTAGCCCCCCATGGCTATCTTTTTCTCGGACATACGGAAACCTTATGGCAGATAACCAACAAGTTTGAGAGCATTGAGTTTCCTCACACCTTCATCCATAAGAGGGGGGCCCTCCCGGTTCAGAAAGAAACCAAGAGGCCACTGATGACAATACCTGAGGTTGGTTTCGAGAACCTCGCCCATTCTAAAACACCTATCTTTGAAACAAATAAAAAGAAGAGCTTTCTCCCCCCTGAACCTCCGAAAGAGGAGTCTAATAAGCTGCGGGGTAAACCCAGACCCCATACACACCTTTCATCCCTTACCCGTGCCACTCTGCTGGCAAATGAGGCGAAATATAAAGAGGCGGCCAATATCCTTGCAAAGATCATAGCGGAGGACAATCTGAGTGTTGAGGCCTACTATTTCTTAGGGGTATTATCCTATAAAAGCGGCGAGCTCAAAGATGCCGAAACCCAATTCAGGAAGGTCATCTATATTAATCCCGATTCAGTCCTCGCTTATTTCAACCTCGGGAATATCTATTTATATCAGAAAAGAATTAGGGAGGCGACCAGAGAATTTAGGAACGTCATCCGACTTTTGGAAAAGAGACCGAAGGATGAGCAGATAAAGTTTTGCGAAGATTTCACAGTGGAATTTCTATTAATGGCATGTCGAAAGACTCTTATGGAGATCTCGAGGGGAGGTGAATGAGATGAAGGAAGGGGAAAAGATGGAGGCCTACCTTTCATCTGTGAGGCATGATTTGCGAAGCGAGATCATGGTTATCCGGGAAGGGGTAAGCATCATCTTGGATAATCTCGTAGGCTCAAATTGCGACAACTGTTTCGCCCTCTTAAGGCATGCCTTAAAATCCACAGACCAATTGAATAAACTGATAGAAGAATCCCTGACCTCCTCCCGTTTGACAAAAATGGCCCAGCCTTTTCTCTCTGCAAAAGAGGAGGAACTGGAAAGGGTTAAAGAACAACTGCTGGATAAGGGAGAAGAACTGGTATGTGTCAAAAAGGAGCTTCTGAGAAAAGAGGAAGAATCGACGAGTATAAGGAGGGATCTCCAAGCAAAGGAAGACGAGCTGAAAGAGGCGAAGAAGGGGCCCCAGGGGCATGGGATGGAGGTCCTCACCTATGAGCTCACGGGGATGGTCTCCCATATCATTCGAACTCCGCTGGCGATTATCAAAGAGAGCCTCTCGTTGGTGTTAGATGAAATACCAGGGGAGTTAAATGCCAAGCAGAAGGAGTTGCTCTCCAACGGAAAAAAGAGCCTCGATAGCTTAGTTTTCTCGATTGAGGAATTATCCCGGGAGTCCTGGGATGAAATCGTCCGCTTATCAGGAAAACAAGTTTCCCCTGACTCCCTTTCTCCAAAGGATAAATTAAAGCAGAAAAAAAAGATTCTTATCGTAGAAGACCAGACAGCGATCTCCATCATGCTTAAGATGAGATTAGAGGCCAATCACTATGAGGTCATTACTGCAAGCGATGGTCAAGAAGGTCTGGAGAGGGCGCGTAGGGAAAATCCGAGCCTGATTCTCCTGGACATTATGCTTCCCAAGATGAATGGATATAAGGTTTGCCAGCTTCTTAAGGCTGATCCCAAATATCGCTCCATTCCGGTCATCATCTCCTCCGGGAGGACACCGCAGGAAATCCAGAAGGTGGGGAAGGAGGTTGGGGCGGACGCATTTGTATCTAAGCCGTTCGAAGCAGAAAAGCTGCTCAAAAAAATACAGGAGCTTTTAGAAAGAAAGGAGAAGTAAGGAGATCATTGACGATCAAAGAGATAGGTTTCCCTACCTCTTTTGGGGAGGAGGGGAGCTTTCTTTGCACCCAGAGCTCGTCCATTCCTCGGTAAGTTTGCGGAGAATTTCTTGTTGCTGGTTGGCGGCAAAATCGGCATATTTGGGATCTCTCTTCCGGTATGTCCTTTCAATGAAGGCAATGGCCTTTTTTGTAGTTTCCATCTGAGAAAAAATCATCTCACATTTTCTGAGTCCCCACCGGGCCTCAATGGAATCCCCCGGATGGGGGGAGAGCCAGAGATAATTCTGGAAAAGATGGTGGAAGGTAATGGATTGCCCTTTCTGAATGGGAATGGAAATGGCCTCCATCTTCTCTTTCACCCTCTCTCCGTCGAGGTGGTTTGACTCGATGATCCGGCCGAGGTGATCCATCAGAAGAACGATTTGGCCATCCCGGCCCGGCGTGCTATGGATCTCCCATAGATCGGATCCCTCCCTGCAACCACCCCTGTGACACCGCTGGTATCCTATTATGACAACAGGGATCCTATCCATCAGGTAACGGGTTGTGGTATTCAACACCTTTTCCATCTTTTCCCAGGGGTCGTAATCCGTTGGATCAATTCTTCTTGCCACTGCCTCAACAAAATCAGCACGACCTTCATAGAAATCCGACGAGTATTGCTCTAACGAATAGAAGGAATGTTCTGCTGCAGGAAGGTATTGCCATCTTCCGTCTTTAAAAATCGGCCAGCGAAACTTCACCAGACCGGAATAGACCGTGGACTCCGGCCTCGGGGTCAGAAAGTCCCTTCCGCTCACCTTTTGAACCTTTGCGGGCGATGTGGCTTCCCACGTCTGAAGGGGATGAGCGCTGCTCCCATCGAGGATGACACGGCCGATGACTCCGGAATGGGATTCGGTTACAAAGAAAGGAGTTCCAGGGGTGACCGAATCTGTTTCAATTCGAATGGGATAGGTGTCAAGGGGGAGGGTTCGTGTGGTTGTTTCCGAAAGCATATGGAGAAGGGCTTTCCGGAACCGAATATCCTTGTGCCACTCCGAATGCGTTGGAAGATGTCTCCATTGGGTTGACCAGTGGCCAATGAATATGCCGTTTTTGGTAGTGGCTGAAGCAGGAAGCCCTGCGATCCTTGCATAGATCCATCGGACAGCATAAGGGACATCCGCACAGTCAACCGGAATCTTATGGCGGATAAAGAAATCTTCTGCGATATTTTCTTCGACCCATCCGGCGAAATGGTTTTCCTCCTCGACACTCCATCGCCGATCACCCACCTTCCATATCTGTTGCAGAGATTCTTTAATCGCTTCACCGAAAGCAGGTATGGCGATCAAAAGAAGCAGAAAGAGAGGCAGCGCCTTCATAAGATGATATTAAAAAAGATTGAAGAAAGATTGTCAACCGAAAGAAAATGAGGTATTTTAAGAATAGATCCCACCCTTCATTCCCTCCCCCTTTGATGGGCTGACCATGTCCCATAAGTCAGGGGGCTGGATACAAGGAAGAACATACGACTGGTGTAATTGAGGCTTTGGTATACCCCACCCTCACCCCAACCCTCCCCCTGAAGGGGAGGGTAATCGTCACGCGCTTTGCGTAATTCTTCCCCCTTCAAGGGGGAGGTCGGGAGGGGGATGGGAAATCTGTCGGAGCGTCCTTTGTGTTCAGTGACTCCATTTATGGGTAATGATCAGTTTGATGGGGTGAGGGTAGGGGTGAGAGAGGAATTGCATGAGCCGAGAGATTCTTATCTTGATTGCTGAAGAGAATCCTGATTTTGTAAAGATGGTCGAGGACTCTCTGAGAGAGTCAGGCGGTCTTTATCGCCTCGAAGTGGTTTCCTCCGGAAAAGCATGTTTAAAGAAACTCCAGGGTGAAAAGTTTGACATCCTGCTTTTGGACCATTCTCTTCCTGATGGGAGCGGACTGAAATGGCTTCGGCGTTTCAATGAAATGGGGATCGGCATTCCGACCATCTTTGTCACGGCCAAAGGAGACCCACAGATGTCCGTCCAGGCGATGAAAGAGGGCGTCTTTGACTACATCAACCGGTCCGCCGAGTGCGCCAAGGCATTTCCTTTTGTCGTTCACCGCGCCATCGAGGGATATGGTCTGATGGTGGAAAAAGTCAGGCTTCAGAAGGAACTGATCGAGACGAAAAATTTTCTTGAATCAATTGTAGATCGGGCAGGAGATGCCATTTCCGTGGTTGATCTTGAAGGAAAGACTCTTTATTGGAATGAAGGGGCGGAACAGATTTATGGATATCGAAAAGAAGAGGTGCTTGGCAAGAGGCTGTCTGATTTTCTATTCCCCTTGGATGAAACCCTGAGGGAGGAAGAGGAGAGATTGTTAGGCGAATTAATGACGCGAGTGAAACAGGGAGAAGCGGTTCCCAATGTGGAGGTGAAAAGACAGACAAAAGAGGGAAAAGAGATCATCACGAGCATGACGATCTCTCCGCTTCGTGATGCAGAGGGAAGAGTCATCGGCGCTTCTCGTATCTGTAAAGATATTACTCAGTTGAAGAAGGTAGAGGACCGATTGATTCTTGCGGAAAGATTGTCCTCTTTGGGAGAACTCACCGCAGGGGTGGCCCACGAGCTCCGAAATCCCCTGGCAGGAATAAAAATTAATACACAGATCCTATCAAGGAAGAGAGACTTTCCCGAAATGGAGAGACGCCTGTTGGATAACACATTGGAAGGGATCGGGAAGATTCAGAAGATTGTGGACGATATGCTCCATTTTGCCAAACCGAAAGCCTCCCATTTCAAACTGGAGGAGATCAATGAGGTGGTGGAAAGCAGTCTTGCCATCTTCCAGACAAAATTGAAGAAAGGCAATATATCTCTGCTATTCCAAAAAGGCGAGGGCCTGCCGAAGGTTTGGATTGATGCCCACCAGATCCAGCAGGTCTTGATCAATCTCATGCTAAATGCCATTCAGGCAATGGAGAAGGGTGGCACGTTGGCTTTACGGACCTTTTCAGATGGAAAAAATGAAGTGAGCATTGAGGTGAAGGATACCGGTGTCGGGATCCCCAAATCCCATCTCAAAAAGATTTTCGATCCCTTTTTTACGACCAAATCAGAAGGAACCGGACTCGGACTTTCCATTAGTATTAAAATTTTAGAAAGTCACGGAGCCACTATCGATGTGACCAGTCAGGAAGAAAAAGGCTCAACCTTCATCATTCATTTTCCTCCCTCACCTTCCCCTCTCCCCATTGAGACTGTGTCGCAATCGCGAGCAAAGGGGAAGAGGCAGTCAGGTTCCAAAGTTTTAGGATGCGGGTCTTTTAGATGATGGGAAATTGTCACTTGTATAAAATCAAATGTTTTCATATGCTTGGCACGCCTGAATCCGAACGGCTAAAGGTAACCGCCCTAAACCTTTTCCACCCGACCGCCTCTCCCCCTTTTCAAAAATGGGGTTTTTTCATATTACGACACAGTCTCCTTGGGGAAAGGGATGGGGTGAGGGGAAGAGGGAACCATGCGGTTTAAAATCCTTGTGATTGACGACGAACCTATTCTGAGAGAATCACTCGATGTGGCGCTCAAAACATTGGGACACAATGTCATCATCGCGGGAACCGGAGAGGAGGGGCTGGAACTTTTTAGTAAGGAGAGTCCTGATCTCGTTCTCCTGGATCACTGGTTGCCTGGCATCAATGGGGACGAAGTTCTTCAAAAGGTTAAGGAGCGAGATCCTGAAATTCCCGTCATCATCATGACGGCACAGGGTTCGATCGAACTGGCTGTCAATTCGATGAAGATGGGGGCCTTCGATTTTATGGTCAAGCCCTTTGATCTTGATCAGATCGAGAGCCTTGTAAAAAAGGGCCTCGAGCGGGTCCACCTGAAAAAGGAAGTGGAATGGCTCCGGTCACAGTATCAGGAGAGGTTTCGGTCCGGGGGGATTATCGGAGTCAGCCAGAAGATGAAAGAAGTTCTGGGGCTGGCAGAAAAGGTTGCTCAAAGTTTGGACACGACCCTCCTGATAGAAGGAGAAACCGGGACAGGGAAAGAACTCCTCGCAGAATACATCCATTTCTTAAGCCCGCGTTCTTCCTTTCCATTCATTCCCATAAACTGTGGGGCGATTCCCAAAGACCTCTTCGAAAGCGAACTCTTTGGCTACGAGAAAGGGGCTTTTACCGGCGCCCTGGAGAAGGGAAAGATGGGGAAGGTGGAGGCTGCAGACAAGGGGACCCTCTTCCTCGATGAAGTGGGGGAGCTTCCTCCTTCTGCCCAGGTTAAGGTTCTTAGGGTTCTTGAAGAGAAGGAGTATTTTAAGGTCGGAGGGGTTGAGAAGAAGAAGGCCGATGTCCGGATCATTGCGGCGACGAATAAGGATCTGGAGTCTGAGGTCAAGAAGGGGAATTTCAGGGACGATCTCTACTTCAGGCTCAATGTCGTGAAGTTATATATTCCTCCTGTGCGGGAGCGGAAAGAGGACATCCTGCCCCTTTTTCGTTTCTTCATTGACCGTTTTAATGAACAATTCAAAAAAAGGTTTAGCCAGATTTCCAAAGAAGCCGAAGAGGACATTCTATCTTATCCCTGGCCCGGTAATATTCGTGAGCTTCGTAATACGGTGGAACGGATTGTGCTTTTAGAAAAGGGCGATACGATCCTCCGAAAACACCTTTCTTTTCTTGTGGAGAAAGAAGGGCAGGTCCAGGAGAGAGCCGAATTCAAACCCCACCTTCCATCCGGAGGAATTGTCCTGGATGAGGTTGAGAAACAGTATATTCTTGAGGCTTTGAAGGTTAAAAAAGGGAATAAGTTACAGGCAGCAAAGATGCTGGGTATCTCAAGATCTGCGCTTCTCTATCGAATGGGAAAATACGGAATTAAAAACTTAGGATAATCTATATCCCCGTCTCAACCATCTACACTTTTAAAAGACCTCATAGGGAAGCCGGTATAGGTCCGGCTTCCCTATGACGCTTAAGACCCAAAGATATATTGAGTTCCTGCCGTATTAAGGATAAATTCGTTAGGCATTTCCTTTCCGAAAGCTACGATCGCTTCGAATCCGGTGCAATGGGTCGGTACAATATAATCTGGCTTCAGTGCCTTGATATCTGCCACCGTATTCTGAATGATCTCAGGTCTTGCGTTAATGAGATGGAAACCTCCTATCACGGCATGGATTTTATCTACCCCTGAAACTTTTTGGGCGTGTTTTACTGTATTGACGATGCCTGCATGGGCACAACCAGAAAGAACCACCAACCCTTTTCCCTTCACATTGAAGAAAAGCGCCTGCTCACCTCGAAAATCATCTGGCTCTGGCTTTTCACCCCGCTTGATGAGCAGACTCGGTGGCACTTTTTCATACGCTGTAACTCGCTCAATATTCCCGGTGATGTGAGCTCCCGGAATAATTTGGAATGGGTTTTTCACTTCAACAACCTTCAATCCAAGGGCTTCGATGTCCTCTCTTCTCAGCTGTCCAAGATCTGCGGCGTCAGTCGTTCCTGGACGAAGACTGTATCTTCTGGCGAATGCCTCCTCGCCTACGTAGAATGGCGTTCCTCCAGGGATCCGTGGCTGATTCTGTTTCAGAATATTGATTGCGCTCGCAAAGTGATCAAAGTGACCGTGGCTTAGGCTGAAAGCATTTGTCTTCCCCAAATCGAGTCCGAGTAGTGCTACATTATTCATTACACCCACTGGGTCAAGCCCATAATCGAACATGCAGGCGCTTGCTTTTCCATCAACCATTGTCTCCAAGTAATAGGCCAGGCCGTGTTCCGCGTGGATAGACTTGCCAGGTACGACACGATACCGTTTCGTGATTTTGCTGTCAGGTCTCAACGCGTCATAGTAATTGTCTGTCAGCACCCAGATGGTTAATCTATCCACCTCAGTGACTTTTCCCGTTTGTGCCATTACCATCTCCTTCACTCCTTCCGTAGTCATAAGGAGCGCGCCTGTTGCCATTGATAGCTTCAGAAATTCTCTGCGGTCCAGTCCATCCTTCATATTCCACCTCCTATTTTGAGTTTATAAAAACTTGGATAAAAAAAGCGTTCTCCGCCTCCGACTCCCTTAGATAAATAAATTTTATATAGATTGTTGAATCAACAATACTAAAATCAACCACTTTGTCAATAGAAAAATGGATGGCCCTATTACACATTCACCTATTTCTTATTCCAGTTTATATTGTTTCTGCGGTAAAATAACTTTGAGATAGAATAAAATATAGTCTCTCAATCTCAACCAACAGCTTGTTTTTAAATCAATAAACGCACATCCATGGGGATTCCTTTTCTCTCGTCGCGAACCAAGGATATAGCCTCGTTAGGGCACTGCCCTTGACATACCCCGCACCCCATACACTTCTCCCAGATCACGGTGGCGTTCCCGTTCGTCTTGATCGCCTTGAAAGCGCAGATATCCTCGCAAGTTCCGCAAGCCTTACAGCTTTCCGCGTCCACTTTAGCCACGTATCCCGAAGAAAGCATGGATGGGGCCCCATATTTCACCATTGATTCAATGCCCCCGCAACAGCATTTACAGCAGTTACAGATAGCGTAGAAGCGATCCAGACAAGCATCTTTGAACCAAGCGGAATGCAGATGTCCTCTTTTATGCTCGGCCTCAAGGAGTTCAAGGGCCTCCGTTTGAGTGAGGCGATGGCTGCTATTTGGGTGGTGCTCAACGATAAAATCCACAAAAGGCTGGCCAATGACCATACATACTTGAATTGGCTCACATGGTTTTTCTCGTATCTGGCGGCAACCGCATTGGAAAACGGCCACATCAGGCGGTCCTTTGAGCACCAGATCCCGGGCGTATGGATAAGGGATAATCTGTTCGATGTTCTGGAGAGGGATATCGTGATTGTGGGTGATAATTGCTCTGGCAAGTTCTGGTGTGAGTACTTTACCATGATAATGATTAGCTAACCACTTCCTTCCACTGGGGCCTAAACGAGGAATAATGTGATTGAGGAGTAGGTTGAGGTATTCCTTGATCCAGCGGCCATAGACATATCCGTGCAGGCCGCTGAGGTTCAGTTGTCGCCAGATGCCCGCCACTTTCATAAACCTCCATGTTGAAGGGCGCAAAAACCTCCAGCGTTCACCATACAGCCACAAAACCATTCCACCCACAAATACCACTGCTATAATGATGAGTATAATCGTGGATAACATTTCGAATCCCTCCTCTTTTCGTTACTCCCTAACGAAAGGCTTGGCTTTGTCGGAACGATATTCTGTTTCTTTAGATTCTTTTTAGGGAAGAGCTTTAAAGCAATCAAAAAGAAGAGGAGGTCCAGAAATTAAGTATGTTGTGAAGGAAAACGTGATGTCAGAGTGAAAATTCTAAAGGTCTTTCCCCATCCACCACCCCCTTTGAAAAGAGAAACTTGTGTGGGATTGTTAAGTAGACGATACCAAGAGCAACGGGTTTGTCAATATCTAAATCAATTATCTTGGGATCTCATTAGAAAGTTAAAGGGAAATCGCCCATTGCATCAGGGGGGAATGTTCTGTTTGATTTGGGACAGACTATTTGAAAACAAACAGAGAGATAATTCTCCTGTCAATCTAATATCTTAGCCCTTCCATCTTTTTTCTTGTGTCTGCTTTCAGATGATTTCCAATGATTCGGTTTATTGTGTTTCTTCAGCCTTTATTGGGCGGCTGAAAACAAATTTGAATATAATTGATTGATTTTATTAAATAACCTGAACCATCAAGGCCGGACCTTCTAAGACTCTTCCTTTTCTATTTTGAATTGGCATTCTCCTTGCTCTAATCTCTTACCGTTATGAAAGTTCTAATCATTGAAAAAGACAAGACGGTCCGACAGTCGCTTTCATATTTCATTGAGCATCAAAAGAAATGCGAGGTTTTTTTTGCGGGTTCTAAAAAAGAAGGAATCTCCCTTTTTAAGACCATTCCTTTTGATATCGTTCTTTGTGGAGATCGTCTGCCGGATGGCGGTGGTTTAGAGATCTTAAAAGAATGGATGAGTAAAAACCCAAAGCTTGTTTCTATCTTGATGACTGTTCAGAGCGATGAAATGATGAAAGAAGAAGCAAAGAAGGCAGGCATTCAGGGATTCCTGGTGAAACCTTTTGATTTGATGCAACTTGAAGAAGCCATGTCTATTTCGGATTTCGGATTGCAGAGTGTGGAATTAATTCATGATGAAAGGAGGTGAAAGATGATGATGAAAAAGAGGATGTTCGTTTTGATGCTGGCGTTCGTGTTTGCTCTTTCGATGGTCAGTCTGGCATTAGCTCAGGATAAGCCGAAGGTTCCTACCTGGCAGACGACCCCTGTTAAGGATTGGGTTGCAAAAGCTAAGGCAGAGATCAAAAAGGTTACCGCTGCTGATGTGAAGGCTGCCATTGATAACAAAGAGAAGGCAGTCATTCTCGACGTGAGAGACCCTGAGGAATACAAAGCAGGGTACCTTCCAGGAGCAATCAACGTTACCAGAGGGAAATTGGAGTTCACGGTTTGGGATAGGGTGCCCGACAAAGACGCGAAAATCTATGTCTACTGCCTGACTGCAGCCCGGTCTGCTTTAGCCACCAAAACGCTGAACGACCTGGGTTACAAGAATGCGGTTTTGATGGACGCTCCCTTTGAAGCTTGGGTGAAGGCGGGTTATCCGGTCGAAAGATAATTTTTTGCTCCCTCATCCCCCAGCCTGTTCAGATATTGGGGGGTGAGGGATTTTAAATGAATGAGTTTAAGTCGTGAAATTGGAGATCATGCTCGGCATCAATAAATTTCTATCCCATCTTGGGATTCAAGTCCTTCCTCAAGTCATTGGAAAGGATGAGGTGATGGATCGTGCCCTTGTGGATATGAAGAGCCCGGTCAATTTCCGGATGACACGGAGGGGGTTTCTGAAGGTGGCCGGG
>Ga0194119_10003791_pt1 | contig 23974 bp, 20 predicted proteins | sample TA2MahC100mmetaG_FD_148620 | JGI IMG/M metagenome (GOLD analysis project Ga0194119, IMG submission 148620) | Freshwater microbial communities from Lake Tanganyika, Tanzania - TA2015018 Mahale Deep Cast 100m | ecosystem: Environmental > Aquatic > Freshwater > Lake | place: Tanzania: Lake...
CCCAGATCGTCATGGTCCACACCATGACGCTTGATCATCATCAGTGTCGCACGCCCAGATCGTCATGGTCCACACCATGACGCTTGATCGTCATCAGTGCCGCACACCCAGATCGTCATGGTCCACACCATGACGCTTGATCATCATCAGTGTCGCACGCCCAGATCGTCATGGTCCACACCATGACGCTTGATCGTCATCAGTGCCGCACACCCAGATCGTCATGGTCCACACCATGACGCTTGATCATCATCAGTGTCGCACGCCCAGATCGTCATGGTCCACACCATGACGCTTGATCGTCATCAGTGTCGCACGCCCAGATCGTCATGGTCCACACCATGACGCTTTTATCCCATCTTCTGTTTTAACGCTGCGGCATACCGGCGGCTCATCTCGAGTGGAGATGCAATGCCGATCAGATGGACGTGATAGGAATTCTTCCCCCATGGCTCCACCCGCTCGATGAATTCCATGTTCACCACGGTCGAGCGATGGATGCGGCAAAAATGTTTTTCCGGCAATCGTTCTTCCCACTCCCCCAGCGGCTTGAGGACGAGCCCCTTTTTCCCTTCGTGTGTCGTCAGATCTGAATAATCTCCCGCGGCTTGAATCACAGCGATTGAACTCACTTTCAGAAACTTCAGGCGGTTGTTGATGGTAAGGAAGAGTGAATCGTCATATTCCAGATTCTTCCTTGGCACCGATCGCTGGGGTCCTTCTTTCACAGCCCGTTCGATGGCGGTCTGCAGACGATCCGGATTGACCGGTTTCAACAGGTAATCAACGGCATCGATTTCAAATGCACGGATCGCGTATTCGTCAAACGCCGTTACGAAAATCACGTTTCCTCTCACCTCAGCCTTCTCGAGAAGATCGAATCCCGATTCGCCGGGCATCTGAATATCAAGAAATAGAAGATCCGGATCGGTCTCCTCAATCAGCTTTGCTGCCGAGGTCACACTGTCGGCCTCTCCCACGATTTCCACGTTGTCGTGTTCGGTCAGAAGGGAGCGCAAATCCTTTCTCGCAAGGCGCTCGTCATCAATGAGGACTGCCCGCAGTCTCTTTTTCATCCGCGTTCCTGTCGATCTGGTAGAGTTCAAGGTGGACGTGCACTTGTCCATTCTTTTCATAGGTGTTCAGACGATGGCGTTTTGCATACGACTGTTCGAGCCGCATGCGAACGTTCTTCAATCCGCATCCCAATTCGTTATCGTGCTCACTCTCCTCGTCCATCCATCGTCCGGAATTCACCACCTCGATGTGAAGCGCTCCGTCGGTCATGACGGACGCAATCGATACACGTACCGGCATCGTCCCGCTCTGCATCCCGTATTTCACCGCGTTTTCCACAAGGGGTTGAATCAGGAAGCCGGGAATCACGCATTGCGTTGTCTGTTGTTCGATCTCATACACGATCTCGAGCTTTTCTTCATACCTCTGTTTTTCGATTGCAAGGTAGTTCCGAACAGCGTCCAGCTCGTCACCGAGCGTGACATCCGTACGGTCTCTGCTCACCAAGGAGTACCGGAGAAACTCCGACAATCGTGTGACCACTTCCCGCGCGCGCGACGTATCTTCGTCAACGAGCGCTCTCACCGAGTTCAGCGCATTGAAGAGGAAGTGAGGGTTCAGCTGATACCGCAGCATCTGAAGCTGTGTTGTGTGGACAAGGGCGACCGCCCGATCCGCCTTCTCACGCTCCTTTTCCCAGTCGAGCCAGAATTTGATGCCGAAGTACAGCGCGCTCCAGACAAGTTTTTCCGGATAGATGAGCGCAATGAGACGCGCCGCAAGGGCAAATGTCAGATAGTACTCGACCCCCGCCATCCCCTTATACAAATACTGGATCAGGAGGAAGATCCCGAACCAAACCACCGTCATCGCAAACGATCCAAGAACGATACGCACGACGAGCGACGGCATGGGAAGTTCACGATACTTCACACGCCGGTAGTATTCCCGAAGCACCAGAGAAAGAAGGAATCCGGCCGCAATCTGCAGCAAGATGTTGGAGATCATCACCCAGTGGAAACCGAAGGCCACGATATTGGAGACAAGGTGTCCAAGGGTGAAAATCGGCCAGCCGATGGCTTGATAGTGCCAGAAGGTCCATTCGCGAAGCCGTCTGACCCGGAACCTCACGATCCTCCCTCCTCTGAAATCCTGTGGATATCGATCACGACATGAACTCCATCTTCATTCGAGCGTACCTCCAAGGTATGCTCCCCGGGATACGCGTTTTCCAATCTCAGCCTCACGTTGGAAAGACCCGTTCCGGTACTGCTCTTGAGATCGTCGTCTTCGTTGTGGACATACCACGATCCGGAATTCGCGACAACGATCCGAATCCCATCCCCCCGCCGTGATGCGCTGATCCGGATCTTCAGCGGGAGCGGACTCGACTTCATCCCGTATTTGATGGCATTCTCCACAAGCGGGTGGAGCAGAAATCCAAGGATGGGAACCTCCTCCGCGTCCGGTTAAACCTGGAACTCCACGAGAAGCTTATCTTCAAAGCGACGCTTCTCGATCGAGAGATAGTGCCGTACGGCTTCGAGTTCCTCTCTCAACGGAACAACGCCATGATCCCGGTGCACGAGGGAATAACGGAGAAATTCCGACAACTCTGTGACCATCAGTTTGGCGTTTCGTTTGTCTTCACGGATCAGCACGCGCATCGAATTGAGCGCGTTGAACAGGAAGTGAGGGTTGAGTTGATAGCGAAGCATTTGGAGCTGAGCGCGTTGCGCAAGAAGCGTCGCCTCGCGCGCCCGCTGCCGTTCATCCTCCCAATCGCGCCAGTACTTGATTCCAAAATAAAGGGAGCTCCATCCCAACCAGATCGGAATGAAGTAGTTGATCCAACGAAGGGCGATGCGATAGTTCAGATACGGCAGGGCGTATGCGGGGCTCTTGGCCACATACCAGAGCGACACGATAATCCCGTACCAGATGATGGTGAAGATCGCCGACCAGATCATGACGTAACCGAACAGCACCGGAATGGAGAGACGCTTGTAATCGACACGTTTGTAGATTTCTCGCAGGAGAAGAGAAAGAACAAACGCGAAGGGGATTTCAAGCGACTCCACGAAGAAATCGTACGCCGTCACTTCTCTCAGGCTCATCAGCACGAAATCAGCCAGCCAGAAGAGGCTCCATCCAGCGATCTGATAATGCCAGAAGGAAAGTGATCGGAATATGGGCGGATGTGGCTTCATGTCCAGAGCGATGGGGTTTTCCCTGAATGACGTTCGATTTGGGCGAGATGTGCTCTCTCAATATGCGTCTTTTCCAAGAAAGAGAGAAGGGATGATAGGCAAGCGGCGCCCGCAGCCGGCAAACGGACGATAAAAAAGACAAACGGTGTGAGGGAAAAATTTCTCTGGAAAGGGTTTCTCACGCGATCACCATCGTGCTTCTTGCCCGTCGCGGCTGATCATGGGGTGGACGATGGGTGATCTTTGAGACATGCGTCCACCCCCCTGATGTCACGAAGTGACGTTACTGTGTGGCAAGATTCAAATGGCGCGGGAGCTTTGGCACGAACTCGAATGTCCCCTCGGTTACGAGAATATTGTAGAACCACGCACAGGAAATTCGAACTTTTTCGCTCGGATCGAAACGGACGGCCTGCCTAACCGCGTAGACTCCTCGTGCATCCCCTATTCTGCAAAGCGCCCATGCTGCCGCGATGCGGCAACACTCATCTCCGTCTCGCATGTGGAGAAGCGCCATGAGGGGAATGATGGCCTTTGATGATTCGAAATCCCCCAGTCGATACGCACAGCTTCGGTGCAGACCGCAGACATCTGACTGCAATCCGACGAGCAGGTTATCAACTGCCTGATTGTATTTTTCCTTGCCGATTTGCTCTCTGACGTTCGATGCCTCGGCCGGCATGACCACAATCAACGTCAGGGCAAGTGTTCCCAACATCGTGATGGCTTGTGTCATGATATCCTCCTGCGCAGTGCTCATGGTTGATGTGAAAAAGCTTCAAGCAGCTTCTGATTGTCCTACGGAAGGGTTTTTGCCGAATTCCGGTCCATGTCGACGAGCGGTCGACCCTTTCCGCCGGGCGGTATCTGCATGCAGCGATCGGCTGTGGCGTCTGAAACACTGAGCTTGCTCAGGCGTCTAACAGGTTGTTGAAAAACGAGGTCCAATGTCATTCTGAATCCCGCTGTTTATTAGCGGGATGAAGAATCTGACTCATAAAGCGAGATTCTTCAGTCGCTTCCCTGCCTGCCCACCTTCGGCGGGTGAACCGGCAGGCAGGGCTCCTTCAGAATGACAGAAGAATACTTTTTCAACAACCTGCTAAGCGACATGAGAGCATTCTCCCATCCGGTCAGTACGTCTGAGCGGCCAAATTCGGAATTCTTCCTGCTATCCATCCAGTATCCCCGCTTGATCGCCGTTCAGCGAAGTGTCCTACCGTTTGTCGATAATCAATTTCATCTCGCGGACTCGTTCTCTAGATTGCCATTCGAACAACGCCCCGATTGTCTCACGCATCGCAATCCGGAGGCGAGACCACTTCGAGGAGCTCTGTTGCCATGATCTCGCGTGTGGAAAAAATCGATCAGAATTTCACGTGTCCGCACTGCGGAGAGACCACCGAGTCGATCTGGATTATCACCTACCGTTCCTACCAATACCTCCGGTACGTTTACCTCTGTGGTGTCTGCACGAGGGTCCTGAAAGTGACGCGCGAGAGGGATGCGGATGAAACTTTTTGTCCGCCGCCTCCGAATCATGGAGTGTCTCCTCAACCCTCTCATCCATGAGCGCAATCTGTGCGAGTGTGATCCACAACGATTGTGTCTGAGAATGCGTGATCACATTTGCTCGCGGATGAACAATGGAATCATGGAGGAAGAAACCAGGAGAACAACGCTCGCACACCACCGGTCGCGGTTCGAGAAAACCATACGGTGCCATTGTCTTGCTCGGCCTCGCGCTTCTGTCGGCGGCTCTCTATGTCATTCTCCGACTGGCATCGCTTCCATAGGGTTGAGGTGTGAACAACAGTCACATTCGGTTCTTCGTTGAACAGACGATCCTCTGTTTAACTCAGAATCAGACAAAACGTACCGACCGGAGGTTACGCCATGAGAATCATTCCGTTGTTCCTTGCTCTCATCGTCGCTGCGTGCGCGATTTCGAAAGTCGTCTCCTACGCACCGCCGGGCACAGATGAGCACAGCTGGCAAATCAATGTCGAAAAGAGTACAATTGGTCAGAGATTCACCGTCACCATCGACGACTCTACCGTGATCCAGAAATCGGCTGCTTTGTTCACGGGTAGTCTCCAGACTCAGACCACGTACAAGGGATATGAGGTGAAGCTCCTGGTTACCCATTTGACGACATACCCCGGGTATTCGCCACGATACGAGGCGACGGTGTTTGTCAACAACGATGAGGCCGCGAAGTTTACGTTTTGATGGACCCTGCGGATCCAAAACCAGCGAAGATGAATCATAATCCCGCGAGCGGGTTTATTTTGAGGAGCAATCCATGCGGTTCTCTCATCTATCTCTTCGCCTCTCCCTTTTTTCATTCTTCCTTTTTCTTTTTTCCTTCTCGCCGCTGTTGGCGAGCGAGCCCTTTCAACCGCTCCGCACCGACAATCCGCCTGTCATCGACGGCAAGCTGAATGATCCTATCTGGCAGTCGGCGCCGGTGATCACCGGTTTCAAAACTTGGCGCCCTGATTGGGCAAAGGATCTCTCGGAAAAGACCGACGTGTTGATGGTGTATGACTCGGAAAATCTCTACTTCGCGTTCCGGTGTTTCGATCGAGAGCCGCAGAAGATTAAGGCCTCTGTGACAAGCCGCGACAAGATGTTCTCCGACGATTGGATCTGCATCAATCTCGATTCGTTCGGCGACCAGCAGTCGCTCTACGGTTTTTATGTCAATCCGCTCGGCATTCAGGGAGACTCGCGGGCGACGGGAACAAACGAAGACAAAAGTTTCGATGCTGTCTGGTATAGCGCGGGAAAAATTACCAGCGATGGGTATGTCATCGAGGTTCAGATCCCTGTGAAAAGCATCCGGTTTTCGGAAAAGAATCCCGTCACAATGGGAGTCATTTTTGAGAGGCACATTTCTCGCCGATCCGAAGCCGGCACGTATCCTCCCCTCGATCCCGCCAAAGGATATGCCTGGCTCACCCAGATGCACCCGATGATTTATCATGACATCAAGCCGTTTGTGCTCCTGGAAATCCTTCCGGCTCTCACCTACAGTCACCGAGAGAAGGCTAACCAGGGGAGACTGGTGAATGAGGAACAGAAGGGAGAGTTTGGGATCACGGTTAAGTACGGCATCACGCAAGACCTTATCCTGGATGCAACGCTGAATCCCGATTTCAGTCAGGTGGAGGCAGATGCCGGACAGGTCGATGTGAATTTGCGGTACAACCTGTTCTATCCGGAGAAACGGCCCTTCTTCCTCGAAGGGAGCGAGCAGTTCCTGGTCACCGGCAGTCCAAATCTCATTTACACCCGTACGATTGTCAATCCGTTGATCGCGGCGAAAGTAACGGGGAAGATCGCGGAGAAGCAGTCTATTGCCTCTCTGTACGCGATGGATGAACTTTACGATACGACGCCGGGCGGCAGGTATGCATATGTCGGCATTGTTCGCTTCAAACAGGCGTTGAGCGGCGACGGCTACATCGCGGGCATGGGCGCAGTCAGAGAGACGAAACCACATGTGAACGGGATGGGAGGAATTGACGGACTTATTCGATTGACACAGTCGAGCAGACTCGCGTTTCAGGGGCTTCTCTCTCACACAGGCGATGATCCCACATCATCGACCGAACGGGGCCACAAGTACGAACTGACGTACGATTATGAGGAACGAAGTCTCCGGTACGGAGGGGCATTCGGGAGAATCTCCGACAATTTCGTTGCCGAGATGGGGTACGTTCCCCGTCCCGGCATTATGTATGTGGAAGGATATGTCAATCCGCGATTCTATCCGTCAAGCGAACTCGTCCGGAGGGTATCGATCTTCACCGGTTCGCGACAGTACAAAGACCTTCCAAGTGGAATCTGGGAAAATGGATACGATCTGTCGATATCGGCACTCGTCGGCCCCACCGTCAGCGTATCGGCGTTCGCCGCTGTACAGACCGAAGTGTTTGCAGGCAAAGAGTTCAACACGAATACCGTTCAGGGATCGCTCAGTTCACAGGCAACCAGAGACGTCTACGTTGGACTGAGCGCCCAACACGGAAATGCGATCTACTACTCGGCAAATCCATATGGGGGATACGGTCACCGAGGCACACTCAGCATTCGGTATCAGCCGTGGGATAACCTCTCTGCGGAATACACGCTCACATTCAACGACTTCAGCAGATCATCCGATTCCAAGCTGATCTATGAGTACACGATTTCGCGATTAAGGACAACGTACCAGTTCAACAAGTATTTGTTCTTCCGCGGAATCGTCGAGTACAACAACTATCGGAAACGAATGCTCACCGATCTGCTGGCGTCATTCACCTACATTCCCGGGACAGTGATGCATCTCGGATACGGTTCCCTTTATGAGCGGATTCGCTGGGAGGAAAGCAGATACGTTCCCACCGATCGGTTCCTTGAGACGAAACGCGGGTTGTTTTTTAAGGCATCGTATCTCTGGAGGTTGTAGGGAAAGAGATTGATATTTGAATGATGCGGGGGAAATCGATGAGTTCATCATCCATGTTATACCGACGTTCATCGGCGAGGGGATCCCGTTGATGCAACCTCGATATCGCAACATCCCGCTGAAGCTGAAATCGACGCGTCGTTTCGGCGACGGAGTTGTCCGGTTGCACTATGAAGTGATTCGCAACACAAAGGAGGCGCGGAAGAGGTAGGAGGGTGGATTCTCTTCCGGTTTCTGCGCGGTTCTCGTCGTTTCGTTTGAACCGCAGAGGACGCTAGGATTCGCGGAGGCAGCAGAAGTTGATGACCAAGATTATCATTTTTCTCCTCTTGACAGCTGGCATGGTCGCTGTGAGCTGGCGATCGTTTGCCGATCCCCTCAAGCACGGTTTCTTCCGATTTTTCGCGTTTGAATCTCTTTTCGTCCTCATCTTGCTAAATGTCGATCACTGGTTCGTCGATCCTTTTTCACCGGTGCACATCACTTCATGGTGTTTGCTTCTCGCCTCCCTTCTTCTCGCAATTCATGGGTTCTCCTTGCTGTTCGAGGTTGGCAAACCGAAGGATGATTTTGAAGACACCACGGTGCTTGTCCGAACCGGAGCGTACAAATATATTCGTCATCCGCTCTACAGCTCGCTCTTGATCGGGAGCTGGGGGGTGTTTCTGAAAGATCCCTCCCAACTGGCGACAGCACTCGCTCTCGCCGCGTCTGCGTTTTTGTTTCTGACGGCGAGAGTTGAGGAAGTGGAAAATCTCAGAAAGTTCGGTCAGGAGTATGAGTCATATATGAAGACAACGAAAATGTTTGTTCCGTTCGTCTTCTGACGTGGGGGAACCTCGATGGGTTTTGTTGAATCATCAACGGGGTTGACCCGCGAGCGAAATTCGAGGAATACGACAATCTGTGTTCATTCCCGGCATTGTTTCATCGAAAGAATGAGAACTTCTTTCGCTTCGCCGTTTCCGCGTCTATTGATTTCTTTTCATCTTCCATCGTCGGCCGGTGCAACATTCGGTTCTCCAACGGCACTTGGGAGTTCCGCGTTCCTTCATCCTGAGATGCGGAAACACACGCGAGCATTTTGCGTCATGAGTTGCACTCCGTACGCTCAAGTTGTATATTCCTCCGTCCACAGAATTTTTCCTGCGTTGCAGGTCGATCACTGTCAGGAAGATCGTGCGATCCCAATTCCTCCCAACCCACTCCTCCCCCCGTCGCCGGATAGCATCTGCGTGGTTTCGCGCTCCTGCTGTTATCGATTCCGACGAATCGACCATCTTCTCGGTTGCTCCACCAAAGTCCAGCGTTTTGCCACACCACATCATCAAAGGAGAGGCTTCAATGATCAAACCGTCACATCGTGGTTCGACGCTCGTCCGGTTGTTCATCCTCCTCTTCGCGACTCTCCTTCTTATGCAGGGCGTATCGTTTGCACAGGGAGTCACGACCGCGGGAATGACCGGACTTGTCACCTCCGACAAGGGAGAACCCCTCGCCGGAGCCAACATCATTGTGACTCATGAACCAAGCGGCACGCGTTACGGGACGGCGACCCGCGTGAACGGGCAGTTTAACCTTCCGAATATGCGGATTGGCGGACCGTACACCGTCGCCGTGTCGTATGTCGGCTACAAGAAAGAAAGCAAAACGGAAATCTTCCTTGCGCTGGGCCAGGATTCGCGGATCGATTTCGAGCTCGTTGAGGAGGCGATTCCCGGCAGGGAAGTTGTCGTCACAGCAGAAGTGGATGAGGTCATGAACAGCGGTCGAACGGGCGCTGCGACATTCCTCACCCCAACGCAGGTGTCTCAGCTTCCCTCAGTGAAACGAAGCACGAGAGATCTTGCCCGCCTTGACCCCCGGAGCGACGGAAATTTCAGCTTCGGCGGGAAGAACTGGCTCTACAACAATATCTCTCTGGATGGTTCGTACTTCAACAATCCATTCGGACTTGACGATCCCGCACCCGGCGGCCAGACCAACGCCGAGCCCGTGCCGTACGATGCCGTCGAGCAGGTGCAGATTTCGATTGCGCCCTTCGATGTGCGCGAAGGAGGTTTCACCGGCGCAGGTATTAACACCGTGACGAAGAGCGGGACGAATCAATTCCGTGCTTCTGTCTATAGCTTCACACGAAACGAGAGTCTTGTCGGCAACACCGTAAGCGGCTCAAAGGTCATCGCCAATCCCGATCTCGCGTTTAACCAGTCGGGATTCACCGTGAGCGGCCCGATCATACCAAACAAGCTCTTCTTCTTTGTGAACGGCGAGCTTGAGAGAAGGGATGATCCGGGGACAAACTTCGTCGCCAATCGTGGAACGTCCGGGTTCGGCATCTCGCGCGTCCGGGCCTCGACGATGGATTCGATCCGGAATATCATGAGGACGGTCTACGGATACGATACCGGACCGTACGAAGGCTACATCCACGAAACGAACAACGAGAAGCTTCTTATCAAGCTCGACTGGAACATCACCGAGGACCACAACCTGACATTCCGGTACAACTTTCTTGATGCCCGTCGGGATCTTCCGCCGCATCCTTTCGTGCTTAGTTTCGGTGGCACGGGTCGCGGCCCGAACGAGAACACTCTCCCGTTCAAGAATTCGGGGTACCGGATTAACAACGAACTGCATTCGTTCGCCCTCGAGGTCAATAGCCGGTTTGAACGTTTCGCCAACCGCTTCTTCGCGAGCTACAACCGGTTCCGCGACTTCCGTGAGCCGTTCAGCGTCGACTTCCCGACCATCGAAATCGGTCAGGATGGCGTGACGTACACGACGGTCGGCCACGAACCGTTCTCCATCCACAACATCCTGGATCAGGATGTCTGGCAGTTCACGAACAATCTGAGTTACTTCACCGGCAAGCATGTTGTGACTCTCGGTGCCACGTTCGAGTACTTCTCATTCTTCAACTCGTTCAACATTTTCCGGCACGGACTCTTCATGCTCCCTGATTTCCTCGATTTTCTGGGTGGCACAACGTTTTCATCGCTCTCCAGCTTCTTTGCCCGCACCAATCCATCGAGCCCAAATTTCTACAACTTCCGGAATGTGATCGGCAAGGGGCCCTACAAGGGAGAGAATATCGAAGTAGGTCAGCTCTCCCTCTACGTTCAGGACGAATACCTCGTCTCTTCAAAATTCAACCTCACCTACGGTCTTCGTGTCGACATGCCGATGTACTTCACCGAGCCGGTTGACAACCCCTTCTCGCTATCGTTGACAGCCCTCGATGAAAACGGCAAACCGGAGAAAGTGGATCAGAGCAAACTGGCGGGAACCCAGCTTCTCTTCTCCCCGCGAGTCGGCTTCAACTATGACCTCTCCGAGGATCGTTCCACACAGATTCGGGGTGGTACCGGTATCTTCACGGGCCGTATTCCGTTTGTCTGGTTCGGGAACGTGATCTCCAATCCAGGTGCCAATCCAAAAGTCTGGGGTCCCTCCAACACCGGCGTACCTCAGGTGAAGACCTCCGACGATGCTGTCTTGCAGCAGTCGTTCGATCTCAACGCGATGGTAGACGATTTCAAGTGGCCGCAGGTCTGGACGACGAACTTTGCGGTCGATCACAAGCTTCCGTGGGACTTGCTTGGAACATTTGAGGCGGTATACAGCAAAGACATCAACGCGATCTTTGTGCGCAATGCCGATCTCAAAGCCCCGGTCCGAACACTTCCCGATGGCCGGCCGTACTACGGCGGATCGGGAAGTAACGAACTGAATCCTGACGGCGGCGCCGGTATCTATGTGATCGATAACTCGAGCGAAGGATACAACTACAGCTTTACCGCTCAACTGAGAAAGAACTTCGATTTCGGTCTGAACGCTTCGGTTGCCTACACGTTCCTCGAGGCGAAGAGCCAGCTGAAGTCGACCGAGATCGCCAGCGTCCTCTGGGTCGAAAATCCGGTCAAAGGAAATCCCAACAAACCGGAATTGAGCAACTCCGAGTTCGGAAACCGTCATCGGATCACCGGCGGGGCGACGTATCGACACCGATGGTCCGAATACCTCGCCACAAGCATCGGTCTCTTCATTGAAGTGGCGGAGGGGAATCGGTTCGTGGGAGCAGGCGGGAATCGGTACTCGTTTGTCTATGCCGGTGACGTCAACGGAGACGGTGGATCAGGGAACGACCTCATCTATATTCCGCGGAATCGGAATGAAATCAAATTCGATTCCTATACGGACGCCAGCGGTCGGCTCGTCTCCGCCGACGAGCAATGGAACAAGTTCAACGCGTTCATCGAGCAGGATGACTATCTGAAATCCCACCGCGGTCAGATCGCCGACCGATTCGGCGCGCTCAATCCATGGTTCAGCAACATGGACCTGCGGATTCTTCAGGACGTCAATTTTGATCTCGGCGGACGGCCCCAAACCTTCCAGTTCAGCCTTGACATCCTCAACGTCGCGAATCTCCTGAATTCCGATTGGGGAGTGCGAAAAGTCGCCAACGCCGCGGCAACCTCTCCGCTGGAACTCGCCCGATTCGACGCCGGCGGTGCTCCTGTGTTCTACTATAAGGGGACCGCAGCAAAGACCTTCGTTGACGATCCGGGTCTGAATTCCCGATGGCAAATGCAGCTTGGCGTTCGATACATCTTCAACTGATTCATTCTCGTCATTTCCCGCCGCTCGCTGCATGAGCGGCGGGGATTCTTTTCGGCATCGTACGGGACGCGAACCAATGGGACCGTTCCAGCTTTCACTCTCAAGCAAGGCAGAGATTGTCGATTTGCCGACCCTTGACGAGCGCTCCCGAACTGACCTCTTGCGGGACGTTGCGTTTGATTCCGCCCGACATCAGTTGTATCGCCTCTTCGTCACCCCGGTTTTCCTCCATGTCAAGAAATCCACGAGGTTCGCGAAGAAGAAGTCATATTCGAGAGTCGATCGAGCGTTGATCCAAGTTCGCACCCGCACGCCGGGAATCGAAATCGTCGGTATTTATCCCGTGACTCGACTTCGCGACGGTCAGGAAAGCATGGATTTCGAGGGGGAATCCATTCTGGAGCTTTCGTTTCCAAATTTCGCGCGTCTCAGAATCATGGCGAAACTGAAGGATAAGCTCAGGAAGAATACCCACCTGGTTGTTGCATCAAGAATGGCGAATCTCGCCCAATGGGTCTTCTTCAAGAACTACGTTCGAAACAACACCGAATACAAGTTGCAGATCCTCTGTGTGGTCCCGAGAGATCTTCCGCGGCAGCTGCGCTTTGTTTTGTGTGATGCAACTTTTTCCCGCTCGGGGAGGGCAATCGAATCCTTCATTGATCGAAAAGTGATGATTCCCCAATAGACTTTCCGCCCACCGGATGGAGAAAATGCATGAATGTGTTGATCATCGGCGCCACAGGGGGAACGGGCCGACAACTCGTCTCCCAAGCGCTTGAGCGTGGCTACCGAGTGACTGCGTTTGTCCGAAATCCGCACAAACTCACCTTACGGCATGAACGATTGTCTATTGCACAGGGCAATGTGCTCGACTATCGCACCGTCGAGGCTGCGGTGCAAGGCGTGGATGCCGTTATCTCCGCATTGGGGCACAAGCGATGGTTTCTTCCCAGCACAATTCTCTCGGAGGGAACACGGAACATCCTGACTGCCATGGAGCGGCACGGGGTGAGGCGCTTGATCTGCGAGACTTCGCTGGGGATCGGTGACAGCAGAGGACGACTGGGGGTGTACTACACTTTCTTCGTGATCCCTTTCATGACTTACTTCTATTTCCGTGACAAGGAACGCCAGGAGGAAATCATCTCGTTGAGTCCGCTTGATTACACCATCGTGCGACCCGGCCAATTGACAAACGGGAGGAAACGAGGAACATACCGTTACGGGGCAAATCTCGGAAGCTATTTCTTGACACGGACAATTTCACGCTCAGACGTTGCCGACTTCATGTTGAATCAACTTTCAACTGACAAACACCTGCGCAAGGCCGTTGTTATCGTCTCTTGACGAGGGACGGTTTGTCCGGCATGATACTGCAATTGTCCTCTAGAATTGTTAGAATGTGTGTGTCACTATCCACAACGGGAGGAGGGAATGATCGATGGAACTATCAAAGAATATGGTTGGGTGGTTTGAGATTCCGGTCTCGGATATGACCCGTGCCCTCGGGTTCTACGAGAAAGTCTTTGATGTCAAACTCGTGCGGAGCCAGATGGGATCGTTGGAGATGGCATGGTTTCCGTGGAACGAAAAAGCGGTCGGCGCTCCGGGATCGCTTGTCTGCAACGCAGATCATTACAAACCCTCGTCAAACGGCGTGGTGATCTACTTCACCTCCCAAACCGGCAACCTGAGCGACCAGCTCCAGCGGGTCGAGAATGCTGGCGGAAAGATCGTTCAGCGCAAGACCAAGATTAGTGATACGCTCGGGTATATGGCGGTCTTCACCGACACCGAGGGAAACAAGATCGCGATTCACTCCAACAAGTAACCACATCGAATCCCTCGCCGTCTTGACCTGGAGAAGGCTCTGTCTCTCCTCCCGCTTCTCGCCTTTGATATGGTCGATCACTGATTGTATCGCCGACGCATGCGAGAGCTTTGCCACAGGGCCTCGCTCTCGTGTTCCCGAACCTGTTTCTCGAATCTGCCGCGCCTCGATTCTCGAGCCGAATTTGATTATCTCATTCAGGTTCAGGAGTAGTCGCAGGGTGGGAACAAGAGTATAGAATGGAAGATCGGCCGGATCGTCAAGATTGTCCTCCGTCTTCCCAAACAGTCGCATTCCTTTACCGCGATAGAATACGAAACGACCGATGCGGGATTGGCACATCGCAAGCAGTCATTGTTGCGCCGGAGGGTGGAGAGAAGAAGACCAACTGCAGTCGTCTGGAGATGAGGCGATTGGAAGCTCGCCTTCTGTGTGCTCCCCCCGATTAGCTACTTCCTCAGTTGTTCAAGCATCCAATCGAGGTACCATTCAAGTTTACCAAGGAAATAGAGATATCCCTTCATCCACTCCTGGGGAGCGGCGGGTTGTGATCTGCTGATGCTTTCCTGAAACATTCTCGACACGGTTGTGGCAATCCGTTGTTTCCCCTCGGCAATCACCGCTTCCACATCGCTGGCAAAGAACGCTTTCAGATTCTTGACATCCCACCTGACTTGCGACGCGGGGGTGTTTCGAGAAAAGAATTCATGCCGCGTTGAACTTCCTCCCGACTTTTCGTAGATCAGGAGGTTCCATCGTTCCATTATTGCTCCGAACTCTCTCTCGTTCTGGCAGAGATCGAGCGGAAGAGCGGTCTTCGCCGCCTCGCTGGAGAGGCAATTCGAAAACAGAAGAGTACCGTTCCGATATTGGGAGAGGAGGTTAACATCGCGCAGAAGCCCGAGCACTCGGAGAACTGCGACGTAGACATGATGCTCGTCCGAGACCACTTCGGATACCGTCAAGGTGTCCCGTTTCTTCTCCATCATCTTCATCCGCAGGACGAATTCGGGATCTTCTTCCACCTCATCGCGTTTCGATTCTCCGTTACCGGTCCTGACGAGACGAAGCCCGGCTTCTAACTTGAAGAGGGGACGACGCCGATCCCAATCCAGGGCATCGAACCGCCGGGCCGCCGCTGCCGTCGCCGGCTCGGTATCCGCCAGTGCCTTAAGCAGTATGAGGAACTTGACGAACAAGCGATCCCTGTAGAAGGAGCGGAAATGACCGAGATCCGCCACGATGTAGAGATCTTCGATCACGCACGAAGCGACGGTGTTGAACAGTCGAATGATCTCGGATTCACCGCTCTTTCGGTCATCGAGGTGCCGCAATGTGTAGTCCACACCGGCCATCAGCGTATCAAAGATGATCACTCTCTTGCGGCGGTGACGGAAGGTCGCAGGTGTCCCGACCTCGACGTTGGTAATGCCGTGAAGCCGAAGCTGTTGTTTGGTGTGGATCGTCGAGATTGCCATTGGAAGCAGTATCCCGATATCTGACGCGACAACGTTGCCCACAACCAGGAGGTGTTTCACCAGTTCAACGACCTTTTCGGTTTGGGCTTTGTTGAACGGCAGGATCTTCTCCCTGCCGATATACTGAGCGCTGGCTCCCTGCAATGAGGCCGTGTTCATGACAAAAATGCCACCGGCGGTACTGCCATTTTGATGCTGGCTGACTTTGTTATCGTAGAGTGCCGAAGAGACAAACTCTGCCAGCTTCGCCGGCCGACGATACTGGACGTTCAGAAAAATCACGAAATCGCGATGCGCTTCCGCCCAGTCGAGGAGAGGGCTAAGCTCTTCAACGCCGGCCGCGAACGAAAAGATATCTCGCTGCAGCCATTGACGAACGATCGGAGCATTCGAATAGGTCGTCGGGCCTACCTGAAACGGATCGCCTACCAGGATCATCTGTTCAGTCGCGACTGAGGAGAGGGAAACAAGGTACGGAAGTGATACCCCCTCCACATCATCAACGATCACCGTATCGAACGAAAGGGCACGCATGCGCGGATCGATGAAGATCTGGGCGATCGACGTCGCAACCAGTGCCTTCGATGCGAGAAGGCTTTCTTCATCGACATCGAGGAGTCCCTCAACGCTCTTGCGCAATTCGTCCACCCCGCCCAATTCATTGATGCGCTGAATCGTTAGCTGGTATTCTTTCCAACTGCTGGTATCAATCGGGGAGGCTGCCTCAAGCTTCATGATCGATGCGGTGACAGCGGTCAACTCCTCGCGTGCAACCTTGAGCTGATTGAGCTTTTCATTCATTTTTTTCTGCAAGACGACCGGGTCTTCCTTTCCCAACCCTTTTCGAAATATCGACTTGACTGTGCCCGATGATTTTTCGATCTGTTCCTTGAGGGCCGCAACCTCTCCGGTGAGCGCGTCCACTTGCTGTTGACGGGTTGCGTCAATCTCACGAAGCTCCTTGACCTTCTGGAAGTGTTCCCAGTTGAGGAGTTGAGTAATGCGAAATGAGAGATACTTCTCCATCAGCAAGATTTCTTCCGGCTCGCTCTTCTTCCGGAATTCCCTCTCCGCAAACACAGCATGCTCGAGCGAAACGCTTTGCACCCGCTCGGCAAACATCGGAGTCGGCAGTCCGACGCGACAGGAGACCCGCTGGAGGTCAATCGAATATTTCTTCCCCATCTCAATCGCACGGACGAGTCCTTCGTCAACTTTTTCATTGCGTTCCGAAAGGTACAGCACGCGTTTGCCGTCGCGCAGGAGCGCGAGTATGGTGAGCGCAATCAGTTCGGTCTTCCCTGTCTGAACAGGACCCCAGACAAACGAGACGCGATTCTTGAAGATTGTCTTGAGATGAGGAAGCAACTCCGGGTACGCATCCGGAGGGGTGAACGGGTAACGACCTTCGGACAACGCGTTACCTGCAGATGCCGGATTCATCAAGACTTCTGAAAGAGGCGGAAGTCCTTGATCTTGCGAGAGTTTTGCAATGATAGGATTGATTGTCGATTCAAATGACCATGAGCATTTGATTTGAGGAAGGACTGGCCCCAGATCGATCTGAAACGCGATGGTGATGTATTGGTTGGGTGTCGAGATGACTTGCGCGTCAAACTCGAGGGAGTCCTCTGATCCGAGGGTACAACGAACAAACTCACTCCGCCTGATGCGGAATCCCTCGGGGACTTCAAATCGATAGTAGTAGTACCCCGCAAACTCACCGACAAGATGTCCTGAAGTCAGGACGACCTCTCGGGGAGTTGTGTTGACCTGCGAGAGTTCTTTCTGGAGAGCGTCGATCAGCGCATGAGAAGGAACATCCTTCATGTCCGCTCCGGAAATCGTTGCATGGTGTCGCACGAAAAATCTGTTGGGGAGAGAGAGCGGGAGGATCCTCTTGTATGATCAAGGTAAATCATTTGCAGAAATATTCCAATGACGGGATTCACACTCACTCATCGCAAACGCAAAAAAAAACGCCCCTTGGACAGGGGCGTAATATTGCGCCTCAGATCACGATGCCGACGATTACATCGTATCGGGTAATTCATCAAATGCATCTGAGAACCATTCATCGGCCACAGTGGACGAATCGAAAAACTCGTGAAACTCCCTCCCCCCGAATTGTTTCCTCCGCAAGAGAATCACGGCCGCCGATACCGCGAGACCGAGGGCAAGACCCCAAAAAACGAATTTCTTCATAGGTCCCCTATGAAAAAAAAGTCGAACCTTCCGTTGATGATTCCAAGTCAAGCTAGAGATTTTTCCGTTCATTTCCAAATCGCAATCAATGGAGAATGACTCCGAGCAACGCAAACAGGAGTACGGCTGTGCTCCCCGTCACAAGCGCATAGGGAAGTTGCGTCTTCACGTGGTCCACGTGATCGCTGGCAGCCGACATGGAAGAGACAAGAGTCGTGTCGGAAATCGGAGACGTATGGTCTCCAAAGACGCCCCCGCTGAGAACCGCAGCCACCGCCAGAGGAAGAGAAGACTCCGTGAGCGTGGCGGTCGGGACAGCGATGGGAATCATAATCGCAAATGTTCCCCAACTCGTGCCGGTGGAGAAAGCAATAAATGATGCGGTCACAAAGAGAATGGGGGCAACGAGAGAGGGATTGAGAATCTGCTTCGCCACGTGTGCGACATATTCTCCGGTCCCAAGCACTTTCGTCGTATCTCCAATCGCAAAGGCAAAGCACATGAGAATACCGAGCGGAACCAGTCCTCCCATTCCTTTCAAAGTAAGATCGATGACCTCTTGAACCCTTAGGATGCGTTGTCCAACCGATAGTCCCCCTGCCACAAGAATCGCAAGAGAGACCGACCAGAGAACAGCCGTCGAGCCCGAACCTGCCGTCAGATCTCCCTTACCGGTGATCAAAAGTCCGAGCGGCATCATGAGAACCATCGTTGCGATGGGAACAATGAGATTCGTAGCACGCTTGGAAACACCCTCTTTGGGCTCGATGGACGTCACCTCGACGGAGACAACAGGAACGGCGTCATCAGCAATCGTCTTGCCGGTTTCGAGAGAGCGTTCCTCGGCCTTCTTCATTGGACCGAAGTCTTTGAACGTGAACGCGATGAACGCGACCATCGCCACCGACAGAAGTGCATAGAAGTTCAGCGGAATCGTCTGAAGAAATACGCCGATGCCGTTCTGAATCCCCTCTCGCTCAAGCAGACCCAGAACATATGCTCCCCACGCGTTGAGCGGAATAAGTATGCAGACCGGTGCCGATGTCGTGTCACAGATATACGCCAGCTTCTCTCGGGAAATCCGAAGACGTTCAAAAATCGGCCGCGAGACAGCTCCCGTTACGAGACAGGTGATCGATGACTCGATGAAAATCGACATACCGATGACCCAGGCGAGAACCGCTGCTCCGCGTCGAGACCGGACCAGATTCCGACGATGAAGCCATTCCACAAAACCCTGAACACCACCATTGCGCTGAGTGATCGTAATCAGCGCGCCAATCAACATCGAGAAGACTACAACCCTGGTGTTCCCTGGATCCTTGAACACATCAACGCACGCCTGCACGGCCGCGGCCAATCCCGCGACGACATTTCCGTCCGTGAGGATAACCCACCCCGCCCAGATGCCGAGGAAAAGTGAAACGAAAACCTGACGAGTCCATATCGCCAGGATGATGGCAAGCAACGGGGGAAGAACGGACAACCAACCGTATTCCATACGTAGATCTCTTCTCTTTCGGACTGAGTATAGGGCATTTTGGACGGAGTTGCAAAGTGTCCCCGGATGGTCAGCTCCGGCGGCCAGGTGGGCTCCCTTGAGAAGGGGAGTGACTCCAAGATTCGTTGCAGATGAGGTCGAAACTTTGTTTATTGCCCCAGTGACGATGGAATCCGAAATACGCGAATTTCTGAGAGGATATGACCGCCGGGTGATCAACAACCCTTCCCTGACAACAGCGGGGGTATTGATTCTCCTCTTCGAGCTGGAAGGCAGTCTTCATATCCTCTTTACCAAACGAACCGATTTCGTCGAACATCACAAAGGTCAGGTTTCGTTTCCCGGGGGGGTGCGCGATGACAGTGATCCCGACATCGTTGCGACGGCGCTGCGGGAAGCAGAGGAAGAAGTCGGATTGCCCGCCGACAGTATCGAGATCCTGGGAATCTATGACGATTTTGCCACCCCAACGGGATTCGTGATCACACCGGCTGTCGGATACATTTCCCGTCTTCCCCGGCTTGAAGCAAATAATCGCGAGGTGGAGGAGATCCTTGAAGTCCCCGTCGATTTCTTCCTCAATCCTCAAAACGAACGTGTGGTAGAGATGGAGAGAAACGGGAGACTCCACGACGTCTACTTCTACACGTATCGCAACGGGATTGAAATTTGGGGGGCGACGGCGTTCATCCTGCGATCATTCTTGAAATCGATTTTCCCTCAATCCGCCTTATCGTAGCAACCCGTCCCCCCGACCAAACGAAACCCTCCCGCTCCCGGATTTCACGGCAGCCATAATCTTCCTCTTCGCTGATTCTCAACAGGAGTACCGGCATCGAATCCTTGCTTCACGATTGGGGATTGTGTAGATTGAAACCGAGTGATCTCGCCCTCATTCACGACGCCAGTCGTTTCACCACTCAACAATTGACAGGGGATCTCCTATGGATCGAGCCCTTTCGCCCACTCTCCCCACACGCCCGGCAACGCTCAACGAGCTTCTCGCCCTCAACATCGAACGGTATCCGCATCCCGACATGTTTCGCGCCAAGGTGGATGGAAGATGGAAACCTTATTCCTCCTCGGAAGTTGCTGCCATCGTCAGGAAACGCGCACTCGGGTTGTACAAGCTCGGTATTCGACACGGAGATCGCGTTGGCCTCCTCTCGGAGAACTCACCTGACTGGGTCATGTGCGACTACGCCATTCTTGCGAACGGCGCGTGCACTGTGCCGATCTACACGACTCAAATCCCTGAGCAAGTAGAGTACATCCTTTCGGACGCCGATGTTCACGTGCTGTTTGTCTCCAGCGCGGCGCTGTTCGAACGAGTGAAGCCGATCCTCTCTCATTTGAAACTCAATCACATCGTCATTTTGAAACCGTTTGCCGAGGGGGCGAACATCATCACGATGGATGAGTTGGAACGCCTCGGAACAACGCTCGATACGGAAGATCCCCCCCTGATAACGAAGCTCCGTGCAGCTGTAAAGGCAGACGATCTCGCGACCATTATCTACACGTCGGGAACAACGGGGGTTCCCAAGGGGGTGATGCTCACACACCGGAATCTTGTCTCAAACGCCATCGATTCCAGCAGCGTGATCGATTGGAATCCCGACGGCGACAGTGTGCTTTCCTATCTGCCGCTGACGCACATTTTCGAACGAACGATGATCAACATCTACCTCTATCGAGGACTGCCGGTCTCCTTTGCCGAATCGATTGAGGCCCTCGCTCAGAACCTGCTCGACATACGTCCCACGGTCATGGCCACCGTCCCCCGTATGCTGGAAAAGGTGTTCGACAAGATCCTGACGAGAGGGCTGGAGTTACACGGACTCAAGAAGAAGTTGTTCGACTGGTCGATCCGGCTTGGAGAGCGGTTCGATCCTGACGTGCCGGGATCTTTGTGGTACCGAATTCAGCTTGCCCTTGCGCGGCTCCTCGTTTTTTCGAAGTGGCGTGCGGGTGTGGGCGGACGCGCGCGCGTTTTCATTTCCGGCGGTGCTGCCCTCGCCCCGGGCGTGCAACGCGTCTTCCTAGCCGCCGGCATCCCGATCTACCAGGGGTACGGACTCACCGAAACCTCTCCCGTCATCGCCGTGAATCGCTACAAAAAAAACCGTCTTGGAGCGGTCGGCCATCCGATCCCGAACACCGAGGTGCGAATCGCCGACGACGGCGAAATCCTTGTGAAAGGGCTCGGCGTGATGACAGGGTACTACAAGATGCCCGAGGCCACCGCCGAGGTGCTGGCGGGCGAATGGCTCAAGACCGGAGACATCGGTTATATCGATCATGACGGATATTTGATCATCACCGATCGGAAGAAGGACTTGTTCAAAAAGAGTACCGGGAAGTTTGTTGTCCCGACACCGATTGAAGCCATGTTGCGCGAAAGTCGATATATCGAACATGCGATGGTCATCGGCGAGGGACGCAAATTCGTCATTACTATTCTCTTCCCGAATTTTCTCAATCTGACAAGTTGGGCGAAGGACCGGAAGATTGTCTTCGCTGACTATGCGGAGCTCGTGGCTCATCCTGATGCCGAGGCGCTGTACACCAGCGAAGTTGAGCGCGTAAATCCGCACCTGAACAAGTGGGAACGCATTGTGAAGTTCATCCTCAGCGACCATGAGCTGAGCATCGACGAAGGATTGCTGACACCAACGATGAAAGTGAGGCGACGCGAAGTCTCCGGCAAGTTCGCCGAACGCATCGACGCGATTTACCGGGAATATGAACATGTCGAGGTACATGACGAGTATCCAGGCTGATCGACCTCTCAAGGATTAGCTTTTCTCAGGATACATTCGCCGCACACCGCGCGAGATCCCGCTCTGCCCGCGTCTGACGCCCGCATATCGTATCGGCTGGCAATGCCCTCGCATCATCCCCAATTCGTTCCGACGGAGGGAGCAATCGGACCCAGTGTTCTCCCTCCTTCCCGCTTGACCAGCGGAGACAAACCGACTATTATCGGTGACCGAACATCGAACCTGCAAGCTGTCTGAGTACTCCGGAGGATTTCATGAACAAGCCTATCAGGACCGTTGCTATCCTTGGTGCGGGAGTCATGGGAGCCAGAATCGCGGCACACTTCGCCAATGCGGGCATTCCCTCATTCTTGCTCGATATCGTACCCCGCGCGCTGACGGACGAAGAGAAGGCAAAGAACCTCACTTTTGAGTCGCCCGCGGTACGAAATCGACTATCCCTGGCGGGCCTGGAAACTGCGAAGAAATCACGACCCGCCGCCTTCTTCACGCCCGAGCTTGCATCGCTGGTCACCATTGGAAACTTCGAGGACAATTTGGAATGGCTTGGCAAGGCAGACTGGATTATCGAGGTCGTGATCGAAAAACTCGATATCAAGAAATCGCTCTTTGAGAAGGTCGAACGCGTCCGAACACCCGGCACGATCGTCTCATCCAACACCTCAGGCCTTTCGATTGCCTCGATGGCAGAGGGACGCTCCGACGAGTTCCGCCGGCATTTCCTGGGCACACACTTCTTCAATCCCCCCCGCTACATGAAGCTCCTCGAGATGATCCCCAGCGCGGAGACCGATTCGGGGGTCTTTCAGACCATCGCATCCTTTGCGGAACGAATGCTCGGCAAGGGAATCGTCACCTGCAAAGATACTCCCAATTTCATCGCGAATCGTATCGGTGTTTTCGCAATGCTCAACGCGATTCATACGATGATCGAGGACGGCTATACCGTAGAGGAAGTCGACCAACTAACCGGACCGGCAACGGGCAAACCGAAGAGCGCGACATTCCGGACCGGCGATCTGGTTGGGATCGACACCCTCGTCCATGTTGCGGAAAATCTCTATGAGGCGGTGGCAGACGATGAGATGCGCGAGTCCCTCAAGGTACCCGCCTTTGTGAAAACGATGGTTGAGCGCGGCTGGATCGGAGACAAGACCAAGCAGGGTTTCTATCAGAAGAAGAAGAGCGCTGAGGGGCGGGAGATTCTTGCTCTTGATTACAAGACCCTGGAGTATCATCCCCGCAAGAAAAGCGCGTTTCCATCCCTCGAAACCGCCAAAGGCATTGACGATCTGCACGAACGCTTGAAACTGCTCGCCTATGCCAGGGATCGGGCCGGCGCCTTCACCTGGAAAACCCTCAGTGATGTGCTCATGTACGCGGCAAACCGTGTCCCCGAAATCAGCGATGACATCGTCAACATCGACAACGCGATGAAATGGGGATTCAACTGGGAACTCGGCCCCTTCGAAACGTGGGATGCGATCGGGGTGGGAGACTCGGTCAAACGGATGAAAGAAGAGGGAAGAACTATTCCAGCGATCGTCGAACAGCTTCTCTCTGCCGGGAAGTCCACGTTCTACGAACGAAGGAATGGAACAAGGTATTTCTTCGATATTGGGAGCGGCACCCATACGCCGATCGACGAGCCAGTCGGCCTCATCCACCTTCCCTCCTTGAAGGACCGAAATAAGGTGATTCGACACAACGCCGGATCAAGTCTGATCGATCTGGGTGACGGTGTTGCCTGCCTCGAGTTTCATTCCAAGATGAATGCCATCGGGGAAGACATCATCCAAATGGTTCACTACTCTTTGGGAGAAGTGGAAAAGAACTTTGAAGGGTTGGTATCGGAAACGAGGGA
>Ga0194119_10003795_pt1 | contig 23960 bp, 26 predicted proteins | sample TA2MahC100mmetaG_FD_148620 | JGI IMG/M metagenome (GOLD analysis project Ga0194119, IMG submission 148620) | Freshwater microbial communities from Lake Tanganyika, Tanzania - TA2015018 Mahale Deep Cast 100m | ecosystem: Environmental > Aquatic > Freshwater > Lake | place: Tanzania: Lake...
CAGAAGGACATCTTCGTGGTCGGCGATTCCACCATCCATGGCGACCTGCCGGTGTATGGCGCGCCGAAGTCCGCGCACATGGCCAACACCCAGGCCAAGGTCGCGGTCAGCAACATCCTGGCGCGCATCAACGGCCAGCCCTCGCCCGAGCCCTTCTTCGTCAACACCTGCTACTCCATCGCGGAAAAGGACTGGGGCTTCTCGGTGGTGCACATCTACCGGGCGAAAGACGGCAAGCTGGTGTACGACACCAAGGCCGGCGGCATCAGCCCGGTCAATATGCCCGACGAGGCGCAACTCAAGCTGCAGCGCAAGCTGGAGTCCGAGTACTGCATCGGCTGGTTCAAGAACATCATGGCGGACGCATTCGCCTGATTGCAGTAAAAGCTGACTTCACGCAAGGAAAAGGAGGCTTATGACAGACGCGCGATACATCACCGCAAGGTAGTGGAACCGGCTGGCCCGCGCGTTTGTTGAGTTGCACCGGGCCACCCAACAAGGAACTTCATAGGAGATGGACATGAGTAAATTGAGCATGTGGAGCCGAATGGCGTCAGGCTTGGCCGCCGCGCTGTTCGCGTTTGGCGTGCAGGCATCGGTCACCAAGCCGGTGATGCCGCCGCCGGAGCCCGCCAAGGCACCGCCGCCGAAGATGGTGGACAGCAAGAAGTGTTATTCCTGCCACGAGAATGTGGAGGAATGGCACACCAATGGCCGCCACGCCTCGGTCAACTGTGCCTACTGCCACACCGCGGAAGAGCACCTGAAGACCGCCAAGGGCAGCAACATGGGCACGCGTCCGGGCACCAGCAAGGACCACCGCGCCTGCGCCACCTGTCACCAGCAGCAGTACAACGACTTCGTGCAGATCAACTACGAGTCCAAGGCGCGGCATGAAAAGGCCGATCCGAAGAGCGTGTCGCCGAAGTTCGACAAGTTGATCGACGGCTTCGGCTTCTCCAAGGAGCACGCCGAGCCCCGTTCGCACGCCTTCATGCTGGTCGACCAGTGGGTGGTGGATCGCTCCTTCGGCGGCCGCATGCAGTGGAAGGACTGGACCTACCAGTCCAAGGCTGAAATGGCCGCGAACGGCGCCTGGAACGTGGTGCGTGATCTGGATCCCAGCACTTCCGACCAGAAGCGCATGATGCGCCAGACCGTGACCGCGGTGAACCCGGTGTGCATGAACTGCAAGACGCAGGATCACATCCTCGACTGGAAGTACATGGGCGATCCGGATCCCAAGGCGAAGTGGGCCCGCACCTCCTCGACGGTGGAGTTCGCGCGCGCCATGAGCCATCCGCTGAACTGCTACTATTGCCATGACCCGCACTCGACCGGCCCGCGCGTGGTACGCGATGCGCTGATCAACGCCGTGGTCGACCGCAAGCTCGGCACCTATCCGTATGACCCGGTGAAGAGCGAGCAGACCAAGATGACCAAGGTCACCTTCCAGCGTGGCGGCGAGGACTTCCGCGCCATCGGCATGCTGTCCAGGTCCGACTCCGTGGTGATGTGCGCCCAGTGCCACGTTGAATACACCTGTGGCACCGGCTGGGACTGCTCCGACCCGAACAACCACACCCCCGTGGGCATGGCCGACCGCCGTACCAACCTGTTCCAGTGGGCGAGCGTGTTCGACTACAAGAGCGTCGCCGTGGACCAGTACAAGTTCAAGGACTTCAAGCACACCTTGACCGGCGCCTTCCTGCCCAAGATCCAGCATCCGGAGACGGAAGTGTTCTGGGGCTCCAAGCACGAACGCGCTGGCGTGGAGTGCAAGGACTGCCACATGCCGAAGCAGAAGGCGGCCAACGGCAAGACCTGGACCTCGCATGCGCAGAAGTCGCCGCGCTACCGCGTCAAGGAAACCTGCCTGACCTGCCACAAGGACTGGAGCGAGAAGGAAGCGCTGTACCAGATCGACTCCATCCAGGCCTACATCCGCGGCAAGGTCATGAAGGCCGAGCACCAACTGTCGGACTTCATCGACTGGATCAACCGCGCCCAGTGGAGCGGCAAGGTCTCCGAGGAAATCCTGGCCAAGGCCTACGACCTGCAGTATGACGCCAACCTGTATTGGGAATGGTGGACCGCCGAGAACTCCGTCGGCTTCCACAACCCGCAGGATGCGCGCGAGTCGCTGACCCGCTCGGCCGATGCTTCCCTGGAAGGCATCAACATGCTGAAGAAGGCGATGGGCGTGGATGTGATCGCAGCCAAGGTTGGCCGCGAGAAGTCCACCACCCCGACTCCGCCGACGCCGAACCAGCTGCCGCCCGGACCGGCCGGCAAGGGTAGCGCCGGAACGCGTGCCGTCGACGCCCTGGGTGAGAACGCCTGGAAACCGTTCCTGCCGAAGAAGTAAACGAAATGCCCGGGCATCGAAGGATGCCCGGCCAGTCCGAGAGGGGAGCGGAGCGATCCGCTCCCCTTTTTATTGAGAGCCCCGTTTTTTGAGCGGCCGTTGTCCGTTATGCTCTCGCGATTCCGAAACTAAGCCTCTTGATGTCCGACGACGCACTGCTTTCCGTTCACGACCTGGCCTGCGCCCGCGGCGAGCGGCTGTTGTTCAAGGACATGAATTTCTCGGTCGGCGCCGGCGAACTGCTGCTGGTGCAGGGCGGCAACGGCCAGGGCAAGACCAGCCTGTTGCGCCTGCTCACCGGTCTGGCCCGTCCCGAAGCGGGGGAAATCCGCTGGCGCGGCGAACCCATCCGCCAATGCCGCGACCAGTTCCACGCCGAGATGATCTATCTGGGTCACGCCAACGGCGTCAAGGACGACCTCGACCCCATCGAAAACCTGCGCTTCGCCGAGGGCCTGCAAGGCCGCGCCTTCGAGCGCGAGCGCGCCATCGACCTGCTGCAGCGCCTCGGCCTGGCGCGCTGCCTGGACCTGCCCTGCCGCGTGCTGTCCTTCGGCCAGCGCCGCCGCGTCGCCCTCTCCGCCCTGCTGCTGGCCGACGCCAAGCTGTGGATCCTGGACGAACCCCTGACCGGCCTGGACGTGCACGCGGTGGCTCTCATGGAAGGCCTCATCCGCGACCACCTGGCCGCCGGCGGCATGGCGGTGGCCACCACGCACCAGGCCCTCAACCTCGAGGGCGTGCAGGTGCAAAGGCTGCTGGTCGGCAACGTGGCGATTCCGGAGATGGCGTGATGGGCCGCTTCCTCCTCGCCGTCCTGCGCCGCGATCTCACCCTGGCCGCCCGCCGTCGCGGCGACTGGCTGATCGCCCAGTTCTTCTTTGTCATGGTGGCCAGCCTGTTCCCCCTGGGCGTCGGGCCGGAACCGAACATGCTGGCCCGCATCGGCCCCGGCGTACTCTGGGTGGCCGCCACCCTGGCTTCCCTGCTGTCGCTGTCCCGGCTGTTCTCCGACGATCACCATGACGGCAGCCTGGAACACATGGTGCTGTCGCCCGAGCCCACCGTGCTGCTGGTGCTGGGCAAGTCGCTGGCGCACTGGCTGATCTACGGCATTCCGTTGCTGCTCATCGCGCCGGTGCTGGGCATCCAGTTCAACCTGTCCTGGGAAGCCATTCTCATCCTGGAAATCTCCCTGCTGCTGGGCACGCCCATCCTCTCCCTGCTCGGCGGCGTCGGCGCCGCCCTCACCCTGGGCCTGCGCGGCGGCGGCGTGCTGCTGACCCTGCTCATCCTGCCCCTCTACATTCCCGCCCTGATTTTCGGCGCCGGCGCGGTCGATGGCGTCATCGCGGGAACTGGAGCGCAGGCACACCTGTCATTGTTGGGCGCGTTCCTCGTGCTGTCGCTTATGATCGCGCCCTGGATCGCCGCCGCCGCCTTGCGAGTCTCTCTCGAATGAACCTCTATACCTTCTCCTCTCCGGTCAACTTCTATCAACTGTCCGGCAAACTGATTCCCTGGTTCATGGGCGGCGCCGTCGTCCTTGGCCTGCTCGGTCTCTACATCGGCTTCTTCGTGGCGCCCACAGATTTCCAACAGAGCGAGGCCTACCGCATCATCTTCATCCACGTGCCGACGGCCTGGATGGGCATGTTCATCTATCTGGTGATGGCGTTCTGGGGCGCCATCGGCCTCGCCTTCAACACCCGCATGTCCTTCATGATGGCGCGCGCCCTGGCGCCGACCGGCGCGCTGTTCACCTTCGTCGCCCTGTGGACCGGGGCGCTGTGGGGCAAGCCGATGTGGGGCGCCTGGTGGGTGTGGGACGCGCGCCTGACCTCGACGCTGATCCTGCTGTTCCTCTACATCGGCATCATGGCGCTGTGGTCCTCCATCGACGACGTCAAGCGCGGCGATCGCGCCGGCGCCCTGCTCACCCTGATCGGCGCCATCAACGTTCCCATCATCTATTTCTCGGTGCAGTGGTGGAACACCCTGCACCAGGGTGCCTCCATCAGCCTGACCAAGGCGCCCAGCATGGCCGCGACCATGCTCGTCGGCATGCTGGTGATGGCCTTCGCCGCCTGGTTCTACAGCATCGCCGTGGCCTTCATCCGGGTGCGCGGCATCATCCTGGAACGCGAAAGACAGACCGAGTGGGTCAAGACAATTCTGGAGAACGACTGAATGGAATGGGCAAGCTGGTCTGATTTCTGGAGCATGGGCGGCTACGGCGCCTATGTATGGGGTTCCTATGGCGTCACCGCCCTCTGCATCCTGATTGAAGTCGTGTTGCTGCGGCGATCCGCCGGGGAAGCCCGCCGCCGCCTCCGCCGCATGCGGCAATGGGATCTGTCCACCAGTGGAGAGTCGCAATGAAATCACGCCACAAGAAACTTCTGGTCATCGTCCTCGGGGTGGTCGGCATCGGCATCGCCGCGGCGCTGATCCTCAACGCCTTCCAGAGTAATCTGGTGTTCTTCTTCTCGCCCAGCGACGTGGCGGCGGGCAAGGCGCCCACCGACCGCGCCTTCCGCATCGGCGGCCTGGTCGAGGACGGCAGCGTCAAGCGCGAAGGCGACGGTCTCACCACCCGTTTCCTCGTCACCGACACCGCCAAGACCATCCAGGTGGTCTACACCGGCATCCTTCCCGACCTGTTCAAGGAGGGCAAGGGCGTGGTGGCGGAGGGCAGGATGGGCGAGGACGGCCTGTTCAACGCCAGCCAGGTACTGGCCAAGCATGACGAGAACTACATGCCGCCGGAAGCGGCGCATGCCCTGGAGCAGGCGGCCAAGGCGCAACAGTCCCTGGCGCAATGATTCAGATGACACGCGCCCCCAGCGTTATTCCCGCGCAGGCGGGAATCCAGTTCGTAGGTCTTAATGCCCTGAACGCCGCTCCGATGCACGATCTGGATTCCCGCCTGCGCGGGAATGACGGCCACATTGACAGCAGCATCGAAATCATTCACAGGCTCTGAGTAATTTGAGCCGTGCACCTTGTGTCTACATGCTTGCCAGCCAGCGTAACGGCACTTTGTATATCGGCGTCACCAGCGATCTGGTGAAACGGGTGTATGAACACAAACAGGACTTGGTCGATGGCTTCACAAAACGCTACGGCGTGCACAGCCTGGTCTGGTTTGAACAGCACGAAACCATGGAAAGCGCGATCACCCGCGAGAAACAACTGAAGAAGTGGAACCGAGCCTGGAAACTCCGGCTCATCGAGGAGAACAATAGTGCGTGGCGAGATTTGTATGCAGACATCACCTGACCGTCATTCCCGCGCAAGCGGGAATCCAGTTTGTTTATCCGAGCACTTTCAAAACCCTGGTTTGAAGTACAGCCTGGATTTCCGCCGCAGCCTGCCCCTGAATGGGGTAGTCGGGGACGGGAATGACGGCGCGGTAATAGGAGCCCAGCCATGATTCCAGAACTCGGCCATTTCGCCATCATCATCGCCCTGCTGCTGGCGGTCACCCAGGCCGTGCTGCCCCTGGTCGGCGCGCAGCGCGGCAACCTCACCCTCATGGCGGTGGCCAGACCGGCGGCGCAGGGACAGTTCGTCTTCCTGATCATCGCCTATGCCTGTCTGGTCTACTCCTTCCTGGTCAACGACTTCACGGTGGAGAACGTCGCCCGCAACTCCTTCTCGCAACTGCCCGAGGTCTACCGCATCACCGCCTCCTGGGGTTCGCACGAGGGCTCGCTGCTGGTCTGGGTACTGATGCTCGCCTTCTGGGGCGCCGCGGTGTCGGTGTTCTCGCGCCACCTGCCGGACGACATGGTGGCGCGGGTGATCGGCGTCATGGGCCTGATTTCCATCGGCTTCATCGCCTTCCTGCTCATCACCTCGAACCCCTTCGACCGCATGATCCCGCCGCCTCCGGATGGCCGCGACATGAACCCGCTGTTGCAGGACTGGGGCATGATCATCCACCCGCCCATGCTCTACATGGGCTATGTCGGTTTCGCCGTGGCCTTCGCCTTCGCCATTGCCGCCCTCATCTCCGGCCGTCTGGACGCCGCCTGGGCGCGCTGGTCGCGGCCGTGGACCACGGTGGCCTGGGCCTTCCTCACCCTGGGCATCGTCCTCGGTTCCTGGTGGGCCTACCGCGAACTGGGCTGGGGCGGCTGGTGGTTCTGGGATCCCACCGAAAACGCCTCCTTCATGCCCTGGCTGGCCGGCACCGCCCTGATCCACTCCCTGGCGGTGTCGGAAAAGCGCGGCGCCTTCAAGGCCTGGACCGTGCTGCTGGCGCTGACCACCTTCTCCCTGTCCCTGCTGGGCACCTTCCTGGTGCGCTCGGGCGTGCTTTCCTCGGTGCATGCCTTCGCCACCGATCCGGCGCGCGGCGCCTTCATCCTCGGCTTCCTGGTCGTGGTCATCGGCGGCTCGCTCATCCTCTACGCCTGGCGCGCGCCGAAGATGATCACCGGCGGCGCCTTCAGCTGGTTCTCGCGCGAGGCCATGCTGCTCGCCAACAACGTCATCCTGCTGGCGGCGATGGGCGCGGTGCTGCTGGGCACGCTCTACCCGCTGCTCATGGATGCCCTCGGCATGGGCAAGATTTCCGTCGGCCCGCCCTACTTCAACGCCGTCTTCGTGCCGCTGATGGCGCCCGCCCTGTTCCTGCTGGGCGTGGGTCCCCTGGTGCGCTGGAAGGGGGAAAGCCTGCCGGATGTGGCCACCCGCCTGAAGTGGGCGCTGGCGGTGGCGGTGATCACCGGCTTCGCCCTGCCGTTCACCCTGGAAGGCTTCAATCCCTGGGCCACCCTGGGCTTCTTCCTCGCCATCTGGATCGCCCTCTCCGTGCTCATCGGCTTCCGCGAGCGCCTGAAGCACGGCGCCCGCCTGTCCAGCCTGCCGCGCTCGTTCTGGGGCATGCAGCTGGCCCACTTCGGCATGGCCTGGGGCATCGCCGGCATGACCCTGGTGGCCAATTACGAACAGGAGAAGGATGTGCGCATGAACGTCGGCGAGCAAACCTCCCTGGCCGGCTACACCTTCACCTTCAAGGGCACCACCGAGCATGACGGCCCGAACTATCGCGCCGCCCGCGGCACGGTGGAGGTCAGCCGCGACGGCAAACTGCTCAACACCCTGCATCCGGAAAAGCGCATCTACAACGCCTCCGGCATGCCCATGACGGAAGCCGCCGTCGACTACAGCTTCACCAGCGACATCTATGTCGCCCTCGGCGAGCCCCTGGACGACGAGGCCAAGGCCTGGGCCGTGCGGGTCTACCACAAGCCCTTCATCAACTGGATGTGGTACGGCGCGACCTTGATGATCCTGGGCGGTTTCCTGGCGGCGTCCGACCGCCGCTACCGCATCGCCGTCAAGAAACTGGAGGCGCCCGCCGGCAGCCAAGGGGCGGCCGCATGATGGCGCCGGGCACTCGTCATTCCCGCGCCCGCGGGAATCCAGTTCGTTCAACCCACTTCAATCAGCCCTTGGCCTGGATTCCCGCTTGCGCGGGAATGACGGGAGCGGGCGGGAGCCGCACATCATGAAGCGCTGGATTCCCCTGATCCTGTTCGCGGTCCTCGTGGGCTTCTTCGCCAAGGGCCTGTTCCTCAACCCGCGCGAGGTGCCGTCGCCCTTCATCGGCAAGCCGGCGCCTCCCTTCACCCTGCCGGTGGTGGGCGCCGCCGAGCGCACCTTCAGTCCCGAAGAAATGAAGGGCAAGGTCTGGCTGCTCAACGTCTGGGCGCCCTGGTGCGTCTCCTGCCGCCAGGAGCACGAGGTGCTGATGAGCCTGGTGCGGGAGCGCGAGCTGGCCATCGTCGGCCTCAACTGGAAGGACAAGAAGCGCGAGGCGGAACAGCTGCTCGACCAGCAAGGCAACCCCTATGTGGCCGTGCCCGACGACCTCAGCGGCAAGACCGGCATCGACTACGGCGTCACCGGCACCCCGGAGACCTATGTCATCGACAAGTCCGGCCTCATCCAGATGAAGCACGTGGGTCCCATCACCCCGGAAATCTGGGAAAAGAAATTCGAGCCGAAACTCAAGGAGCTGGGCGCATGAAAACATTCCGTCATTCCCGCGCAGGCGGGAATCCAGTCCCATACGCTGATTGGGTTGCGGACGACAACCTGGATTCCCGCCTGCGCGGGAATGACGGTCTGGGCGCGCTGGGCTGGCTACTCCTGTTGGCCGCCATGCTGATCAGCCTGTCCGTCCACGCCAACGAGGCCGCGCTCAACGCCGAGGACCCGGTCATCGAGGCGCGCCTGATCAAGATGGCCGAGGACCTGCGCTGCCTGGTCTGCCAGAACGAATCCCTGGCCGGCTCCAACGCCGAGCTGGCGCAGGATCTGCGCCGGGAAGTGCGCGCGCAGATGAAGGCCGGCAAGAGCGACCAGGAAGTCATCGCCTACCTCACCGATCGTTACGGCGATTTCGTCCTCTACCGCCCCCCCTTCAAGCCGGTGACCTACCTGCTCTGGCTCGGCCCCCTGTTGTTCCTGGGCATCGGCGCCGGCATCTGGTACCTGACCCTGAAGAAGCGCCGCACCCTGAAAGAGACCCCGGTGGACGAAAAGCAGATCGCCGCCGCCGCCAAAATCCTGGATGAGAAATAAGCCCATGAACGCCTTGAACCCCTTCTGGTCCGTCACCCTGTTCTGGATCGCCGCCGCCGTCTGCGTGCTGCTCGCCCTGGCCTTCGTGCTGCCACCCCTGTTGCGCCGCCGCGAGGCTGCCGCCAAGGCCGCGCGCCGCGACATCAACATCGCCGTCTACCGCGATCAGATGAGGGAAATGGAAGCCGACCGCGCCAACGGCCTGCTCTCCGAGGAACAGTTCCAGACCGCCAAGCTGGAACTGGAGGCGCGCCTGGCCGAGGATGCCCTCGCCCAGGCCGACAAGACCATGACACCGGTGGCCAGCCGCCGCCTGGGCTTCGGCCTGGCCGGCCTGCTGCCCGTCGCCGCCTTCGGCCTGTATTTCGTGCTCGGCAATCCCACCTCCCTCACCGCCATCGCCGAGGCCCAGGCCAGCGGCGATCAACAGGTGCAGGGCGGCCACGACATCATGAAGCTGATCCAGCAGGTGGAGGAGAAGACCAAGGCCAACCCCGAAGACGGCGAGGCCTGGACCATCCTGGCCAAGACCTACGCCGCCGTCGGCCACTGGCCGGAAGCCCTGCACGCCTACGAGAAGGCCATCAAGCTGCGCCCCGACGTGCCCTCGGTGATGACCGGCTACGCCGAGGCTCTGGCCATCACCAACAACCGCGTGCTGGCCGGCAAGCCCATCGAGCTGGTGCTCAAGGCGCTGGAGAAGGACCCGCAAGACCTGAAGGGTCTGGAACTCGCCGGCATCGCATCCTTCCAGGAGAAGGGCTTCGCCAAGGCCGCCTTCTACTTCAAGCACCTGTACAAGCAACTGCCGCCCGAATCGCCCTACGCGCAAGACATCCTGGAAGCGCAGAAGGAAGCCGAGCGCCTTTCCAAGCAGGGCATGACGAGGATGGACAACCTGTCCGACGCGGACGCGGGCAAGGACAAGGCGCCGCCGGCGCCCACCATCCAGGGCAAGCTCGACATCGCCCCCGCCCTCAAGGCGAAAATCGGCGCCAACGACACCATCTTCCTGTTTGCCCGTTCCGCCGAGGGCGGCGCCCCGGTGGCGGCCCTGCGCGCCCCCGCCAGCGCCGGCCTGCCGTTGGAATTCGAACTCAACGACGGCATGGCCATGAGCCACGAGAACCGCCTCTCCAAGTACAAGGAAGTGACCCTGGTCGCGCGCCTCTCCAAGACCGGCGACCCCAAGGGCGCGGCGGGCGACCTGGAAGGCGAAATGAAGGCGGTCAAGGTGGGCGCCAAGGACGTCCGCCTGGTGATCGACAAGGTCAAGCCCTAAACTGCATGTGAGTAGCGAGTGGGGATGCTCGCTACTCGCTACTCGCTACTCGCTACTCGCTACTCAGTCCTCAGTCTTTTCCATGCGCACCCTCATCTGCGGCTCCATGGCCTACGACACCATCATGGTGTTCCACGACCATTTCAAGAACCACATCCTGCCCGACCAGATCCACATCCTGAACGTCGCTTTCCTGGTGCCGGACATGCGTCGCGAGTATGGCGGCTGCGCCGGCAACATCGCCTACACCATGAAGCTGCTGGGCGGCGAGCCGCTGGTCATGGCCACCGTGGGCGACGATTTCCAGCCCTACCGCGAGCGCCTGAACCAGCTCGGCCTCGACCAGAGCCACATCCGCAACGTGCCCGGCAGCTTCACCGCCCAGGCCTTCATCACCACCGATCTGGCCGACAACCAGATCACCGCCTTCCATCCGGGCGCGATGAATCACTCCCACGAAAACCTCGTCGGTGAAGCGACCGGCGTCACCCTGGGCATCGTCGCGCCGGACGGGCGCCAGGGCATGCTGGAGCACGCGCGGCAATTCCACGAGGCAGGCATCCCCTTCATCTTCGATCCGGGCCAGGGCCTGCCCATGTTTTCCGGTGTCGAACTGCAAGGCTTCGTGGAACTCGCCGACTACGTCGCCCTCAACGACTATGAGGCCAAACTTTTGCAGGAACGCACCGGCCACAAGCTGGAGCGTCTCGCCAAGGAGGTGAAGGCCCTCATCGTCACCCTCGGCGCCCAGGGTTCCGTGATCTACAGCGACGGTGAGGCGCATCACATCGCCGCCGCCCGGCCGAGCGCCATCATGGATCCCACCGGTTGCGGCGACGCCTATCGCGCCGGCCTCATGACCGGCATGCAGAAAGGCATGGACTGGCCCACCTGCGGACGCCTGGCGGGCCTCATGGGGGCCGTCAAGATCGGCCACCGCGGTGGCCAGAACCACCGCTTCGGCTGGGATGAGATCGCCGAGCGCTTCAAGGCGGAATACGGCTACGGCATCGAGTGACGCTCCGCCGCCGGGGCGTCACGCACTGACAAGGAGCGAAACATGAAAACGATCTGGATCGCCCTGCTTCCCGCCCTCCTGGCGGGTTGCGCCAGCGGCCTGGGCAGCGGCGACTACGAGCGCACGGAAGCGCGCCGGGCCTACGAAGTGAAGATGGGGGTGGTGCAGCACGTGCGCAGCGTCCGCCTGGAAGGCACCGACAGCGGCGTCGGCACGGTGGCCGGCGGCGCCGTCGGCGGCATCGCCGGCAGCGAGGTGGGCGGCGGCAAGGGCAGCTACGTCGGCGCCGTGGTCGGCGCGGTGGTCGGCGGCCTGGCCGGCGCGGCGGCGGAGGAAGTCGCCACCCGCAAGCCCGGAGTGGAAGTCACCGTGCGTCTGGATTCCGGCCGTACCCTGGCCATCGTGCAGGAGGACACCGGCGAGAAGTTCGCCGTCGGCGACCGCGTGCGCCTGCTGGAATCCGGCAACCAGGTGCGGGTCACACGCTGAGCCCGAACCCAGCTTAAGCCCGCTTGAAGAACCACAAGAACGGCAACACGCGGCCACTCCCCTGGCCGCTGGCCCTCTTGCGGCTGTTGCGCTATGCCCTGCACGTCCTGGAAGGCCTGTTCACCATCGCCGTGGCGTTCCCCCGCATCAGCCAGGCCACCCGTCTGCGCCTGGTCCTGCGCTGGGCGCGCGGCATCCTGAGCATCTTCCGCGTGCGCCTGGACGTGCTTGGCGAGCCCCCCGGCGAGACGGCCAAGGTGATCCTGGTGGCCAACCATGTCTCCTGGCTGGACCCGGCCCTGATCATGGCCCTGCGCCCGGCCCACTTCGTCGCCAAGTCCGAGATCCGCGCCTGGCCGGTGCTGGGCTGGCTGGCGGAACGGGCCGGGACCATCTTCATCGAACGCGGCAGACGCCACGATACGGCTCGCATCAGCCGGACCCTGAGCGCGGGTCTGAGCGCCGGGGACAGCATCGCCCTGTTTCCCGAGGGCACCACCACCGACGGCGCCGGCGTCAAACCCTTCCACACCTCGCTGTTCCAGGCGGCGGTGCATAGCGGCGCAAGCCTCTATCCGGTGGCCCTGCGCTACCATCATGCCGACGGCAGTCTGGACACCGCCCCCGCCTATACCGGCGATCTGAGTTTCAAGGATTCGTTATGGCGGGTGGCCCGTCGCCGCGAATTGCGCGCGACCCTGGCCTTCGCCGCGCCCATCCCCACCGAGGGCAGGAACCGCCGCGAACTGGCCGCCGCCGCAGAGACCGCTATCCGCGCGGCTCTGGCTGACGCCGCGCAGCGCAGCGCACCTGAAAGCAGCGCTCATCCTCCAGCCTGAAGGCGGTCAGGGCGCCGCCCCACAGGCAGCCGGTATCCAGTGCCACCACGTCGTCGCGCAGCAGCAGGCCGAGCGTGGACCAGTGGCCGAAGATCACGCGCGCGTCGATGGAACGCCGGCCGGGGAAGTCGAACCACGGCGTCAGGCCGCGCGGCGCCGTGTCCGGCGCCAGCTTGTGCTGGAAATCCATGCTGCCGTCGGCGTGCAGGTAGCGGCAGCGGGTCAGCACGTTGGCGATGAAGCGCAGGCGTTCCTGCCCGTCCAGGTTCGGGTGCCAGCGGCGCGGTTCGTTGCCGTACATGTGCTTGAGGAAGTGCCGCCATTTCGGGCCGCGCAGGGCGTGCTCCAGTTCGGCCGCATGCAGGCAGGCCTGATCCGCGTTCCATTCCGGCGGCAGGCCGGCGTGCAACATCATCCACGACCCGCGCCGGTGCAGCATGGGACGGTGGCGCAGCCAGGTCAGCAGATCGTCGCGGTCCGGCGCGTTCAGGATCAACTCCAGGGTGTCCTTGCGATGCGGCGGCACGAAGCCTTCCGCCACCGCCAGCAGATGCAGGTCGTGGTTGCCCGGCACCGCCACCACGCAGTCGTCATGCGCCCGCGCCCAGCGCAGCACGGCGAGGGAATCCTCGCCCCGGTTGACGAGGTCGCCGGTGATCCAGATCTGGTCGTGCGCGGCGTCGAAGGCCACCGCTTGCAGCAGTTCCAGGAAGGCGCCGTGGCAACCCTGGATGTCGCCGACGACGTAGGTGCTCATGCTTCGTCACCGCGGCCGCTTCGCGGCCCTCGAAGCTCCCCTCCCCCCTCGATGGGGAGGGGAGCGTCGTGCGCTCCTCCGGAGCGGTTCCTGGGTAGGAGGGCCGAATCACCCCGCCCCTCCCCCGATGGCGCAGGGGAATCCGTTTGCAGGGCCATCAGCGGCCGCATGGCGGTGAGCAGGCTGGCGAACAGCCTCGGATGCAGTTGCTCCTGCTGCGCCAGCAGGCCTTTCATCTGGAAGCGCTGCATGGGCATGGCGAAACAGGCCGGACAGTTCTCGTGCACCACCGGCAGGCCGGCCTGGGCGGCGAAATCCCGCGTCTGCCGCTCGCGCGCGTAGGCCAGGGGGCGGATGACGCGCAGGTCGCCGGCGTCGATGCGGTAGTGCGCCTGCATGGTGCGCAGCTTGCCGCCGAAGAAGGCGCTCATCAGGAAGGTTTCCGCCAGGTCGTCGAGGTGCTGGGCCAGGGCCAGCACGTTATAGCCGTTCTCCCGCGCCACCCGGTAGAGGATGCCGCGGCGCAGGCGGGAGCAGTAGGCGCAGAAGGAATCGCCGCGCATGTGCGCGTCGGCGGAGGCGACGATGGGCTGGGATTCGTAGAAGTAGGGCACTCCCAGGCCCGCCATGTAAGGCTTGAGCGGGCTGGGATCGTATTCCGGCGACTGCGGGTCGACCGTGCAGGCGGCCAGTTCGAATTTGACCGGCGAGCGCCGTTGCAGGTGCAAGAGCACGTGCAGCAGGGACAGACTGTCCTTGCCGCCGGAGAGGCCGAGCAGGATGCGGTCGCCGGCGCGGATCATGGCGTGCTCGCCGATGGCCTTGCCGGCGGCGGCGAGCAGGGCGCGGGATGGCCGCGCCAGCCCGGCGGGGAGCGCCGGTTCGGCCGCGGGTAGCGTCTCCACCCGGTTCACGGAGGGCCCCGACGAAGCGTCGTCAGGGGATGGCCTTGTCGAGGCTGGCGAGGAACTTGTCGGCGGGTTCGAAGCCGATCACCCGGTAGGGCAACTCCTTGCCGGACTTGTCGAAGAAGATGATGCCGGGCGGGCCGAACAGGGTGAAGCGGGCCAGCATGGCCTTGTCCTCGACGCTGTTGGCGGTGACGTCGACCTTCAGCAGGAGGACGTCCTTGAGGCGGGCATGCACGCGCGCATCGCTGAAGGTGAAACGCTCCAGTTCCTTGCAGGACACGCACCAGTCCGCGTAGAAATCGAGCATCACGTAGCGCCCGCCGGCACCGCGCACGGCGGCATCCAGCTCCTCCAGGTTGCGCACGCGCTGGAACGGCAGCTTGGCGGTTTCCGCCGCGCCGGCGACGCCGCCGCCCTTGTACACCGACAGCGGCTGCAAGAGGTCGCGGCTGCCGCCCAGGGCGCCCAGCAGCAGGGCGATTCCGGACACCAGGGAGATGAGGCCGACCCCCTTCCAGAAGCGGGTGAAGCCGCGCGCGTTGACCGCCAGCGGCTCCAGGGCGTGCAGGTACATGGCGGAGATGATGAGCAGGGCGGACCACAGGAACATCAGGGTGATTTCCGACAGCAGGGGCGAGACCAGCCAGATCGCCACCGCCAGCAGGGCGACGCCGAAGAAGCGCTTGACCGCATCCATCCAGCCGCCCGCCCGCGGCAGCAGGGCGCCGGCGGAGATGCCCACCAGCAAGAGCGGCACGCCCATGCCGAGGGCCAGGAAGAACAGGGAGACGCCCCCCAGCACCACGTCGCCAGTCTGGCTGATGTAGAGCAGGGCGCCGGCCAGGGGCGCGGCGACGCAGGGGCCGACGATGAGCGCGGAGATCGCGCCCATGACGAAAACGCTGGCGAAGCGGCCACCCTTGATGCGGTTGCTGGCCTCGGTGAAGCGGCTCTGCAGGAAGCTGGGCATCTGCAGTTCATAGAAACCGAACATGGACATGGCCAGGGCAACGAAGATGGCGGCGCCAAGCCCCAGTGCCCAGGGGTTCTGCAGGGCGTTGGAGATGAGGGTGCCGGACAGGCCGGCGGCGATGCCGGCCAGCGCGTAGGTCATGGCCATGCCCAGCACATAGGCGAGGGAGAGCAGGAAGCCCTTGCGCTTGGTGATGTGCTGGCCCTGTCCGACGATGATGCCGGACAGGATGGGGATCATCGGGAAGACGCAGGGCGTCAGCGACAGCAACAGGCCGAAGCCGAAGAAGCTCGCCACCACCAGCCAGTAGTTGCCGCCCGCCAGGATGGCGGTGACGCGGCCGGTGTCGGAGGTATCCGCAGCCGCCGGGGCCGGGGCCGGCGCCGCCACTGCAGCCGCGGTCAGATCGACCGTCAGGGTCTCATCCTGCGGCGGGTAGCAGATTCCACTCTTGGCGCAGCCCTGGTGCGTGGCTTCCACCTGCAGCCTGGCCGTGCCCGGCGGCACGCCGGCCAGGCGCACAAGGACCTCGAAGTCCTGGTAATAGACGTGCATCTTGCCGAAGTTGGGATCGTCGATGATCTCGGCCGGTGGCAGATCCAGGCCGGATACCTGAACCCCGGCGGGGTCGCTGACGGTAAAGCCGATCTTGTCGCGGTACAGGTAGTAGTTCTTGGCGATGCTGAAGCGGGCCAGCAGATTGCCGCCTTCGGCCGGGACCAGGGTGAGCTTGAAGGCCTCCTCGGCCGGCAGGAATTCGGGCTCGGCCTGGCCGCCGAAGTCGCCGGCGAGGGATTTCAGGCGGGCCAGCACGTCGGCGCTTTGCTGCTGTTGCGGCGCGGCGGCGGGTGTCGTCGCAGCGGGTGTCGCCGCGGCGGTCACCGGGGTGACCCCGCCGAGGATCGCCACGCCTTCCTGGGGCGGGTAACACACACCGATGTCGGCGCAACCCTGGAAGCTCGCCTTCAGATTGAAAGGCTTGCCGGCGGCGGCGGGCCGGGACAGCGGGATGCGCACCAGCACCTCGCCACGGTAGGTCTCCGTCCTGCCGAACAGCGGATCCTGCAACACCTTGCCGGCGGGCAGCACCGGCGTGCCCAGAGTGACGCCGCCATCGGCGCTGAACTTGAGCTTGTCCTTATAGAGGTAGTAGCCGCCGGCGATCTGGAAGCGGGCCTCGACATTGGCCGCGTCGATCAGCCGGGCGGAGTAGCGGAAGGCCTTGTCGGGTTCCAGCAGATCCGTCTCCGCATGGGCCAGCGAGGCGAGAAACAGCAACAGGGCGGTAAAAAAACGCATGCAAGCTCCGCTCAGGCTCGGGCCGTTGGTGTGGCCGACGCGGTGTCGGCCGGCCCGGTGGACGTGGACTGCGCCAGCCAGTGGAGGTAGTCGGGCAGGCCATCCGCCAACTCCAGGGCCACGATCTCCGGCAGTTCGTAGGGATGCCGGCTACGCAGGTAGGTTTCCAGGGCGGGATAAAGTTCCGCCGTGGTCTTGATGAACAAAGGAATCTCCCCATCTTCCTGAACGTCTCCCCGCCAGCGGTACACGGAACGACAGGGAGAGAGGATGTTCACGCACGCCGCCAGACCCGATTCCACCAGGCCTCGGGCCAGTTCTCCGGCGATGTCGGCGTTGGGCAGGGTGGTGAGGACGAGGCGGAAGGCTGGCACGGAGCGCGCGCATGAGGTTGGGGTTTTTTGGGATTATAGCCGTGGCCTTTCTGGCCCTGGAAATAGTGGGGATATACCTGATCGGAAATCGTCTGGGCGGCTGGGCCACGGCCTTCTGGCTGCTGCTCGACGGCATCCTTGGTGTGCTGGTGATCCGCCGCGCGGGTGCGGAGTTCCCGACCCTGCTGCGCGACGCCCTACAGAGCGGCCATGCCCCCCTGGCCCCGCTGTGGGCCACCGGCCGGCGCTTCCTGGGCGGCGCCCTGTTGATCGTGCCGGGCCCCTTCAGCGATCTCATCGCCCTGCCCCTGCTGCTGTGGCCGTCGCCGCCCACACCACCGGCGCGGCGCATGGCGGCCCACGACGACGTCATCGAGGGCGAGTTCCGCCGCGAGGAGTAAGCACCGCCCCCGATGCGCGCCCGGCTTCCGGGCTAGAATACGGGACCTTGTCCCACACGGCCCGGGCCGGGCCCATCGCACCGTGACCTCCCACCCTTCCCTGTCCTATCGTGATGCCGGCGTCGACATCGATGCCGGCGATTCCCTGGTCGAGCGCATCAAGCCCCTGGCCCGCCGCACCATGCGCCCCGAAGTGCTGGCCGGCATCGGCGGCTTCGGCGCCCTCATGGAACTGCCCAAGAATTACCGGGAGCCGGTGCTCATCTCCGGCACCGACGGCGTCGGCACCAAGCTGAAGTTGGCCTTCCACATGAACAAGCACGACACCATCGGCCAGGACCTGGTGGCGATGAGCGTCAACGACATCCTGGTGCAGGGCGCCGAGCCGCTGTTCTTCCTCGACTATTTCGCCTGCGGCCACCTCGACGTGGACGTGGCGGAGCAGGTGGTGGCGGGCATCGCGAAAGGTTGCGAGCTGTCCGGCTGCGCCCTGATCGGCGGCGAAACCGCCGAGATGCCGGGCATGTACCCGGCCGGCGAGTACGACCTGGCCGGCTTCGCGGTCGGCGTCGCGGAAAAGTCCAAAGTCATCACCGGCCGCGACATCAAGCCCGGCGACGCGGTGCTCGGCCTGGCCTCCAGCGGCCCGCATTCCAACGGCTACTCCCTCATCCGCAAGATCATCGAGGTCACCGGCGCCGACCTCGCCGCGCCCTTCGACGGCCGCAGCCTCGGCGAAACCCTGCTGGAACCCACGCGCATCTACGTCAAGCCGCTGCTGGCGCTGATGCAGACAATGCGCGTGAAGGGTCTGGCCCACATCACTGGCGGTGGCATCACCGGCAACGTGCCGCGCGTCCTGCCTGAACACACCTGCGCCGTCATCGACTCCGGGGCCTGGACCTTGCCCGCGGTCTTCCAGTGGTTGCAGGCCCAGGGCAACGTCGCGCGCGACGAGATGTACCGCACCTTCAACTGCGGCATCGGCATGGTGCTGGTGGTGGACGCCGGCGACGCCGAGGCCGCCGGCAACTTCCTGCAGGCGCGTGGCGAAACCGTTTACCTGCTCGGCGAAATCCGCGCCCGCGAAGCAGGGCAGGAACAGGCCATCATCGTCTGACGGGCATGCGCGCCGTCATCCTCATCTCCGGCCGCGGCAGCAACATGCAGGCGCTGCTGGAAGCCGGCCTGCCGGTGGATTTCACCTGCGTCATCAGCAACCGGCCGGAGGCCGCCGGCCTGGCCATCGCGGCGCGGCATGGCGTTCCCACCGCCGTCGTCGACCATCGCCAACATGACGGCCGGGCGGCTTTCGACGCCGCGCTGGCGGAAGAGATCGACCGCCACGCGCCCGACCTGGTCATCCTGGCCGGCTTCATGCGCGTGCTCACCGAGGACTTCGTGCGCCACTACGCCAACCGGCTGGTGAACATCCATCCCGCCCTGCTGCCCGCTTTTCCCGGCCTCGACACCCACGCCCGCGCCCTGGCGGCGGGCGTCAAGCTGCACGGCTGCACGGTGCACTTCGTCACCCCCGAGGTGGACGCCGGCCCCATCATCGCCCAGGCGGCGGTGCCGGTGCTGGCGGACGACACCCCCGAGACCCTGGCGGCGCGGGTGCTGCGCCAGGAACACCGCCTCTTCCCGCTGGCCGTGCGCTGGCTGGCCGAGGGCCGCGTGCGCCTGCGCGAGGACGGCGGCACGGCGCTGCTGCCGGCGCGCGACGGTGACGTGGACGACGCGCTGATCTCGCCGACCGGATAGAGGCATGGACGGCGGCAGGCGCGTCTTCGCGGTGGCCTTGCTGCTCTCCTTGGGCGTGCATCTGTTGCTCGCCGGCAATACGGTCATGCCCTGGCACAATCCGGCGACGGAACTCGCCTTTCCCATCGAAGCCCTGCTGACCCCCGCCACGGCAAGCGCCGCGCCCGTGCCGCCGCCCCGCGCCGAGCCGCCGCGTCCACGCGCCCCGGTAGCAGTCCGCTCCGACCCGGGACCACTGCCGCCAGCGCCGGCGCGGGCGGTCGTGGAGGCGCCCGTGCAAGCCGCTCCGGGAGAGGAATCGATCCCCGCGGAATCGGTCGCGATGGCTCCGGAACCCACGCCGGAGACATCCCCCGCGCCCGCCGTCGAGACCCCCGCGCCGGAACCGGAATCCACGCCGATGCGCACGGTGCGCAAGCTGCCGGAAAAACTGGTGCTGCGCTACGAGGTGAGATCCGGCGAGGAGGGTTTCAGCCTGGGCCAGGCCACCTATACCTGGCGCGTCACCGGCGACCGCTACGCGCTCGACAGCGTGGCCGAGGCCACCGGGCTGACCGCGCTTTTCACCCAGGCGCGCATCGTCCAGTCCAGCGAGGGGCGCCTCGGCCCGACGGGCTTGATGCCCGAGCGTTTTTCCATGGAGAGGAACCGCAAGCGCCACTACTCGGCGCGCTTCGACTGGGAAGGCCGGCGCCTGTTGCTGCCCAAGGATGAAGTGGTTGCCCTGCGCGACCACACCCAGGACCTGCTCAGCTTCCCCTTCCACCTGGCCATGACCATCGCGGAGGAGGACACGGCCTGGATCCAGCCGGTGACCAACGGCCGCATGCTGAAAGGCTATCGCTTCGTCCAGGTCGGCAGGGAAACCCTGGAGCAGGGCGGGAAGGCACTGCAAACCCTGCATCTGCGCGGCACCCGCGCCTTCGAGGGCAACCTGGAAGTGTGGCTGGCGCCCGATCTGCACTGGCTGCCGGTGCGCATTCGCACCGAGGACACCAAGGGCCGGGTGACCGACCTCAGGCTGACACGCCTGGAAAACTGATCAGTCGCAGCCGATGCCGAGGGCGGCACGGGTGCTCTCGGCGAGGGCCAGGGCAGCCTCCGGCGTCGCCGCCAGGCAGTTGTAATGCCCCATCTTGCGGCCCGGCCGCGCCTCGGCCTTGCCGTACAGGTGCAGTTGCACGCCGGCATGGCGCAGCAGTTCCAGCCAGTTCGGCTCGGGCCGCCATACGTCGCCCAGCAGGTTGACCATCACCACCGGCGAGAGCAGGCGCGGGTCGCCCAGGGGCAGGCCGCAGAGGGCGCGCACCTGCTGCTGGAACTGGTCGGTGGCGCAGGCATCCAGGGTGTAATGGCCGCTGTTGTGGGGGCGCGGCGCCATTTCGTTGAACACCACGCGGCCCTCGGCCAGCACGAAGAACTCCACTGCCATGACCCCGACGTAATCCAGCCCCCGCGCCAGGCCGGCGGCCATGCGGCGGGCGGCGTCGGTAACGCTGTCGGCGACGCCGGCCGGGACGATGCTGAGATCGAGGATGCCGTTGCGGTGCCGGTTCTCGGCGAGGGGAAAGAAGGCGATCTCGTCCGCCGGGTTGCGCGCCAGCACGACGGATACCTCCCGTTGCAGGGGCAGGAAGCCTTCCAGCAGGCAGGGCACGCGGCCAAGCCGGTCGAACGCGGCGGCCAGATCGTCGAGGCTGTCCACCCGCGCCTGGCCCTTGCCGTCGTAGCCGAGGCGGCGCGTCTTCAGCAGGGCGGGGCCGCCCACCGCCCGCCAGGCCGCGGCGAGATCGGCTTCCGTCTCGATGTTGGCGAAGGGCGCGGTCTCGCAACCGTGTTCGCGCGCGCGCGTCTTTTCCGTCAGCCGGTCCTGCGCCACCGCCAGGGCGTCGGCGCCGGGCGCCACGCGGCAATGCTTGGCCAGGGTGCGCAGGCTTTCCGCCGGCACGTTCTCGAACTCCGTGGTGACCGCCTGGCAGAGCCCGCCCATGCGCAAGAGGGCGACGGCGTCCCGGTAATCGGCCTTCAGGTGGGTGTCGGCGACCTGACCGGCGGGGCTGAGCGGGTCCGGGTCGAGCACCACGACGCGGTAGCCCATGACCTTGGCGGCCAGGGTGAACATGCGGCCCAGTTGGCCACCGCCGAGCACGCCGAGGGTGGCGCCGGGCAGCAGCGGCGCGGCGATACTCATGGCTGCTCGGGCAGAGTCATGGCCAGCACGGATTCGGTTTGCGCCTGGCGGAAGGCGACCAGCCGCTCGCGCACCCGCGGCAACTCGTTGGCCAGCAGAGCGGCCGCGAACAGGGCGGCGTTGGCGGCGCCGGCGGGTCCGACGGCAAAGGTGGCGACCGGGACGCCCTTGGGCATCTGCGCGATGGACAGGAGGGAATCGAGCCCGGTCATGAACTTCGACATCACCGGCACGCCCAGCACCGGCAGCGGCGTCTTCGCCGCCACCATGCCGGGCAGATGCGCGGCGCCGCCGGCCCCGGCGATGATGCAGCGCAGGCCGCGGTCGGCGGCGGAGCCGGCATACTCGAACAGCAGATCCGGCGTGCGGTGGGCGGAAACCACGCGCTGCTCGTAGGGGATGTCGAACTGGGTGAGCAGTTCGGCGGCGTGGCGCATGGTTTCCCAATCGCTCACGCTGCCCATGATGAGGCCGACCAGGGGGGGATTCACGCCCTTCAGGGTAGTCATGGCTGCGATCCTGTGGAAACAGAGGCTCGCATGATAAGGGGGCGGCAACGGCAACAAAAGGATGCCGGCATCCGCCGTGCCCCGGATTCCTCAGAACGGCAGGCGCAGATCCGGAGCGTGGGCCAGCAGGAGGCGCCGGAAATCCTCCTGGATGCGGCGCAGGGCGGGCGCGTCGTCGGCCTCGAAACGCAGCACCAGGCTGGGCGTGGTATTCGAGGCGCGCAGCAGGCCGAAGCCGTCCGCGTATTCCACGCGCAGGCCGTCCAGGCTGACGACCCGCAGCGCCTCCGGGAAACGGGCGAAGCGCGCCAGTTCCTCCATGCAGCGGCGCGGCTCGCCCTCGCGCAGGGGTATGTGCAGTTCCGGCGTGCACAGGGAATCCGGCAGCGCGCGCAGGGTGGCCTGGCAATCGGCCTGGCGGGAGAGGATCTCGAGCAGGCGCGCGCCGGCATAGACGCCGTCGTCGAAACCGTACCAGCGGTCGCCAAAGAACACGTGGCCGCTCATCTCGCCGGCCAGCACGGCGCCAGTCTCGCGCATGCGCGCCTTGATCACGGAATGGCCGGTCTTCCACAACATCGGGTGGCCGCCGCGCGCGCGAATCCAAGCATCCAGGTTGCGGCTCGATTTCACGTCGAAGATCACCACGCCGCCGGGACTGCGCGCCAGCACCTCGTCGGCGAACAGCATGAGCTGGCGGTCCGGGTAGATGACGCGGCCGTCCTTGGCCACCACCCCCAGGCGGTCGCCGTCGCCGTCGAAGGCGAGGCCGATCTCCGCGTCCGACGCGCGCACGCGCTCGATCAGCGCGGTGAGGTTGGCGGGCACCGAGGGATCCGGATGATGGTGCGGAAAGCGGCCGTCCACCTCGCAGTACAACTCTTCGACGCGGCAGCCGAGGGCGCGGTAGAGCGCCGGCGCGACGGCCCCGGCGACGCCGTTGCCGGCATCGACGACGACCGACATGGGACGGGCCAGGCGGACATCGCCGGTGATGCGCGCCAGATAGTCGGCGCCAATGTCGCGATGGCTGACGCGGCCCGCCTCCTCCGCGCTCGCCTCATCTGTCGCGCTTGCCGCCGGCGCCTCGTCCAGGCGCCGGCGCAGGACCTGGATGGCCTCGCCGCAGAGGGCCTCGCCGGCGAGGACGATCTTCAGGCCGTTGTATTCGGGCGGATTGTGCGAGCCGGTGACCATGACCGCGTTGCCGCAGCCCAGATGGTGGGCGGCGAAGTAGGCCATGGGCGTGGTGACGCGGCCGAGGTCGACGACACGCATGCCGGCCTGCGCAAGGCCGCCCGCCAACGCGTCGGCGAGGCCGGGGGAGGAAAGCCGCCCGTCGCGACCGACGACGATTTCCCCCTGTCCGCGCGCGCGCGCCTCGACGCCGATCGCCGCGCCGATCCGGCGAACACTCGCGGAGTCGAGGCCGGCGCCGACCACGCCGCGGATGTCATAGGCCTTGAAGAACTCTGCGGGGATGTCTGGCATGGCGGCTCCGGGGGACGCCGGCGATTATCGGCGATCGCGGCGCGGGCCGGTGACGCATTGCACAAAAAAAGAGCGGCATCGGAAACCGATGCCGCTTCAAAAACCGCCATTGCGGCGGTCAGGGAGGTTGGATGGGGAGAGCGTGCTCCCGATCGACCGGACTCCGGCGGGTTGTCCGCGTCGATCTCTATAACGAAAGATATATCAAGCTTACGTGGATTGCATCCTGTTTTTTTCATCCGGACCTAGTCTTTTCGGCCTATGCGGCTCCTCCGACGCGGACTTGACCGCGATCAGCTTGCGTCCTTGCCCGGTTTTTCGCGGCCCGCCTACAATGCGCAACCCGTCAGAGATCGAGACCATGTCCGCATTCACCGCCCTTCTGGAGAAATACAGCAAGCCGGGGCCACGCTATACCTCCTACCCCACCGCGCCCTATTTCCACACCGGTTTCAAGGAAGCGGACTGGCGCGAGGAGTTGCGGACCTCGCAGTCGCCGGAACGCGGCCTCTCCCTCTACGTCCACATCCCTTTCTGCGACACCCTCTGCTACTACTGCGGCTGCAACATGGTGGCCACCGGCGAGTACGGCAAGGCGACCCAGTACCTGGGCTATCTGGAACAGGAGATGTCGCGCACCGCCGAACTCACCGACCCGCGCCGCCAGGTGAAGCAACTCCATTGGGGCGGGGGC
>Ga0194119_10003798_pt1 | contig 23952 bp, 24 predicted proteins | sample TA2MahC100mmetaG_FD_148620 | JGI IMG/M metagenome (GOLD analysis project Ga0194119, IMG submission 148620) | Freshwater microbial communities from Lake Tanganyika, Tanzania - TA2015018 Mahale Deep Cast 100m | ecosystem: Environmental > Aquatic > Freshwater > Lake | place: Tanzania: Lake...
GCTGCACGCGAAGCCCTCGATCGTCTCCGCGACAAAGCCCTGGTAGAAGGCGCGGCGCGCGGCGTCGATCTGCGCCTCGCGTTCGGCGCCGGCCTGCGCGCCGAGGCGCACCAGCCGCGCCAGCGTCTTGGCCAGGCCGGGGTTGCGATGGATGTCGCCGGCCTTCGGCGGCCTGCCGCCGGGCAGCCAGGTCTCCGCCGAGGCAGGCCATTCGCGCGCGAAGAACTCCGCCACGCCGGCGATCGCACCGGCCGCGCCGGCGACGAGCGGATGGCCTTCGGCCGCGTAGGAGATCGCCGGCTGCAGCGTCTCGGCGAGGGTCAGCGTGCCGTGGTCGCGCAGCATCAGCATCCAGGCGTCGAAGGCACCGGGCACCGTCGCCGCCAGCAGGCCGTTGCCCGGGATGGTCTCGATGCCCTCGGCGCGGTAATGCGCGAGCGTCGCGCCCGCCGGCGCCGGGCCCTGGCCGCAGATCGCGACCGGCGCGTCCTGGCCCGCCGGGCGCACGAGGATGACGGCATCGCCGCCGAGCCCGTTCATGTGCGGCTCGACCACCTGCAGCACGAAGCCCGCGGCGACCGCGGCGTCGAAGGCGTTGCCGCCCTTCTCGAGCACCGCCATGCCGACCTGGCTCGCGATCCAGTGCGTCGAGGAGACGACGCCGAACGTGCCGAGGATCTCCGGGCGCGTGGTGAAGCCGGGTGCTGCCATGTCCTGCCTGCCGTCGGATGCGAAGGCCGCGATCCTACGCGCGGGCGGGCGTCGAGGCCATGGCGCGGCTTGTTTCGGCGGCGGGGCGGGCCATGGTAATCGATCGGCCATGGACGATGCGAAGCAAGGCGGCGCGCTCTCGGGCATCACCGTGCTCGCCCTCGAGCAGGCGGTCGCCGCCCCCTATTGCACGAGCAGGCTCGCCGACGCGGGCGCGCGCGTGATCAAGGTCGAGCGCGCGGAAGGCGACTTCGCGCGCGGCTACGACCGCGCGGCGAAGGGGATGTCGAGCTATTTCGCGTGGCTCAACCGCGGCAAGGAATCGCTCGCGGCCGACATCAAGGCGCCGGTCGACGCGGCGCTGCTCCATCGCATCCTCGCCCATGCCGACGTGTTCGTGCAGAACCTCCTGCCGGGCGCCGCCGCGCGCGCGGGCTTCGGCAGCGACGAGCTGCGCGCGCGCCATCCGCGCCTCGTCGCGGTCGACATCTCGGGCTATGGCGACGAGGGGCCCTACGCGGCCATGAAGTCCTACGACATGCTGGTCCAGGCGGAGACCGGCCTTGCCAGCATCACCGGCGGGCCGGAGGCGCCGGCGCGCGTCGGCGTCTCGGTCTGCGACATCGCCGCGGGCATGTACGCGCACCAGGCCGTGCTCGAGGCGCTGATCCGGCGCGGCCGCACCGGCGAGGGCGCGTCGATCAAGGTCAGCCTCTTCGACGGCATGGCCGACTGGATGGCGGTGCCGCTGCTCTTCTCCGACTACGGCCCGGGCGCGCCGCGGCGCGTCGGCCTGAGCCATCCCTCGGTCGCGCCCTACGACCCGTTCCCGAGCGCCGACGGCACGCCGGTGCTGGTGTCGATCCAGAACGACCGCGAATGGCAGCGCTTCTGCGCCGAGGTGCTGGAGCAGCCCGGCCTCGCGAGCGATCCCGCCTTCGCGACCAACGTGCAGCGCGTCGCCAACCGCGCGCGCATGGACGCGATCATCCGCGAGGCCTTCGCGCGCCATGGCACCGAGGCGCTCTGCGCGCGCCTGCTCGCCGCTGGCATCGCCTTCGCGCGGGTGAACTCCGTGGCGGAGTTCTCGCGCCACCCGCAGCTGCGCCGCGTGCGCGTCCAGACGCCGGCGGGCGAGGTCGCGCTGCCCGCGCCGCCGCCCGTGGTCGATGGCCGCCGCGAGCCCGCGCTCGGCCCGGTTCCCGCGCTCGACGCGCATGGCGAGGCGATAAGAAGGGAGTTCGGCGCATGAACCCGGACGAGCCGAGGCTGCGCGACTGGATCGGCCGGCGCGAGAGCGCCGAGGATTCCTGCGATGCGCGCCGCGTCGCCGACATGGCGGCCACGCTCGACCTGCCGGCCGCGCCGCGCGAGGGCGAGAGGCTGCCGCCGGGCTGGCACTGGATGTTCTTCAACCCGATGGCGCGCGCGCGCGAGCTCGGCCCCGACGGGCATCCGCGCCGCGGTGGATTCCTGCCGCCGGTGGCGCTGCCGCGGCGCATGTGGGCGGGCGGCAGGCTGTCCTTCCCCGCGCCGCTCGTCGTCGGCGCGCGGCTTCGCCGCTACTCCGAGATCCTGTCCGTCGACCCGAAATCGGGCCGATCCGGCGCGATGGTCTTCGTGGTCGTGCGCCATCGCGTCTTCTCCGGCGACGCGCTGGCCGTGGAGGAGGAGCACGACATCGTCTATCGCGAGGCCCCGGCGCCCGGCGCGGCGCCGGCCGCGCCCGTCGCGCCGCCCGAAGCCGCGTCCGTCGCTTCCTGGACCCGCCGCGTCGTGCCCGACCCGGTCATGCTCTTCCGCTACTCGGCGCTGACGGCGAACGGCCACCGCATCCACTACGACCATCCCTACGCGACCGGCATCGAGGGCTATCCGGGGCTCGTGTTCCACGGGCCGCTCACCGCGACGCTGCTGATGGCGCTGGCGGAGGGCGGGCTCGGCAGGCCGCTCGCGCGCTTCGAGTTCCGCAACCGGGCGCCGCTCTTCGACGTCGCGCCCTTCACGCTGGCCGGGGCGCCGGATGGCGGCGGCGGCGCGCTGGCCTGGGCGATCACGCCCTCCGGCGCCCTCGCCACCGAGGCCGCGGCGGCATGAACAGGTCGCGGCCGCGCATCGAGCTCGAGGCCGCGCCCGCCGCGCGCCGCGGCGCGACGCGCGCCTGCGACCACCCGGGCTGCACGCGCGGCGGGGAGTTCCGCGCGCCGCGCTCGCGCCGCGACCTCGGCGAGTTCTACTGGTTCTGCCTCGAGCACGTGCGCGCCTACAACCAGGCCTGGGACTACTACCGCGGCATGTCGCCCGAGGAGATCGAGCGCGAGCGCCGCCGCGACACGGTGGGCCAGCGCCCGACCTGGCCCATGGGGCCGCGCGGCGAGGCCTTCATGCATGCGCGCATGCGCGGGATCGACCCCGACGCGATCGACGCGGCCCTGCGGCGCATGATGGGCGACGACGACCCGCCGCCGCGCCGCGCGCGGCCGGCGACGCCCGAGGACGAGGCGCTGCGCGTCCTCGACCTCGGGCCCGGCGCGTCCTTCGAGGAGGTCAAGGCCCGCTACAAGGCCCTGGCCAAGCTCCACCACCCCGATGCGAACGGGGGCGACAAGGCGGCCGAAGAGCGGCTAAAGTCCATAAACCAGGCATACACGCTCCTGAAATCGCAGGCGTTCGGCGCCCGCCAGGCGCCCAGCCGCTAGCCGCCAGATCGGCGCTTCCGCGGCATCGGCAACTGCGTCCGGAACATGGATGACCGGCCACACCATTCGCGGCCCCGGCCGCGCCACGTCCGAGGATTGCTGTCCATGGCCACCGCCCAAGCCGACGTCTACGTGCCCAACCTGCCCGACGCGAAGATCAAGGTCCGCGACGTCTTCGGGATCGATTCCGACCTCGAGGTCCCGGCCTTCTCGAGGCCAAGCGACCATGTCCCCGCGCGCGACGAGGCCTACCGCTTCGACCGCGAGACCACCCTCGCGATCCTCGCGGGCTTCGCCTACAACCGCCGCGTCCTGATCCAGGGCTACCACGGCACCGGCAAGTCGACGCATATCGAGCAGGTCGCCGCGCGCATCAACTGGCCTTGCATCCGCGTCAACCTCGACAGCCACATCAGCCGCATCGACCTCGTCGGCAAGGACGCGATCGTCCTCAAGGACGGCAAGCAGGTGACGGAGTTCCGCGAGGGCATCCTGCCCTGGGCGCTCCAGCATCCCTGCGCGCTGGTGTTCGACGAGTACGACGCGGGCCGCGCCGACGTGATGTTCGTGATCCAGCGCGTGCTGGAGGTCGAGGGCAAGCTGACGCTGCTCGACCAGAACCGTGTCATCCGCCCGCATGCGGGCTTCCGCCTCTTCGCCACCGCCAACACGGTCGGCCTCGGCGACACGACGGGCCTCTACCACGGCACGCAGCAGATCAACCAGGGCCAGATGGACCGCTGGAACATCGTCGCGACGCTGAACTACCTGCCGCACGACGAGGAGGTCCGCATCGTCGCCGCCAAGAGCCCGGCCTGGGACAACGCGGAGGGCCGCAAGGTCCTGGCCAACATGGTCGCGCTCGCGGACCTGACGCGCGCCGGCTTCGTCGCCGGCGACCTTTCGACGGTCATGAGCCCGCGCACGGTCATCACCTGGGCCGAGAACGCGCGCATCTTCAGCGACGTCGGCTTCGCCTTCCGCATCAGCTTCCTCAACAAGTGCGACGAGGTCGAGCGCGCGACCGTGGCCGAGTACTACCAGCGCTGCTTCGGCTCCGAGCTCGACATGGGCTCGGGCAAGGCGCGCCTGGCCTGAGGGCGGCGGCGGGCCGCGCGGCATTGACATGGCAGGCAAGCCCAACGAGGGGCCGGTCGAGGCGTTCCGGCAGGTGACCGGCGCCGCGATGCGAGCGATCGCGCGCGACCCGGAGCTGCAGGTCGCCTTCGCGCCCGAGCCCGCGTCGCTGCGCGGCAAGGAGGCGCGTCTGCCGGCGCCCTCGCGCGAGATCGCGCGCGAGGAGATGGCGATCATCCGCGGCGAGGCCGACGCGATCAGCCTGAAGCTGCGCTTCCACGACGAGGCGCTGCACCGGCGCCGCGCGCCATCGGGCGCGATGGCGCGCCAGGTGTTCAACGCGGTCGAGCAGGCGCGCTGCGAGGCGCGCGGCGCTCTGCGCATGCAGGGCACCGCGCGCAACCTCGCCGCCGCCTCCGAGGAGCGCTGCCGCACCCAGGGCTTCGCGCGCGTCACCGACCGCGACGCGGCGCCGCTGGTCGAGGTCGTCGGCCTGCTCGCGCGCGAGGCCTTCGCCGGCCAGCCCGTGCCGCAGGCCGCGCGCAAGATGGTCGACCTCTGGCGGCCCTGGATCGAGTCCAAGGCCGGCACCGACCTGGAGCGCCTGTCCGGCGTGCTCGACGACCAGTCCGCCTTCGCGGAGCTGGCGCGTAGGCTGATCGAGGACCTCGAGCTGGGCGAGGCCGACGCGGCCGAGTCCGAGTCCGAGGACGACCAGGGCCAGGGCCAGCAGGAGCAGGACCAGTCCCGGCAGGGCACCGAGGGCGAGGCAGAGCAGGATTCCTCCGACGACGGCATGAGCGGCGAGAGCCGCGAGGAGGCCGGCGACGCGGGCGAGGAGGGCGCGGCCGAGGACGCCGAGGGCGAGGAGGGCATGGGCATGGGCGAGGACGGGCCCGAGCGCCCCGGCCGCCGCTGGCGCCCGCAGAACGACTGGTCGGGCCAGAACGCGCTGCCGAGCTACAAGTCCTTCACGACCGAGTTCGACGAGGTCGTCGACGCGGAATCGCTGTGCGACGCCGAGGAACTGGCGCGGCTGCGCCTGCAGCTCGACCAGCAGCTCGGCCACCTGCAGAGCGTGATCGGGCGGCTGGCGAACCGCCTGCAGCGTCGCCTGCTCGCCAAGCAGAACCGCTCCTGGGAATTCGACCTCGAGGAGGGGATGCTCGACGCGGCGCGGCTGTCGCGCGTCGTCACCAACCCTGCCTATCCGCTCTCCTACAAGCGCGAGCGCGACACCGAGTTCCGCGACACCGTCGTCGGCCTGCTGATCGACAATTCCGGATCGATGCGCGGGCGCCCGATCACCGTCGCGGCGATGTCGGCCGACATCCTCGCGCGCACGCTCGAGCGCTGCGGCGTGAAGGTCGAGATCCTCGGCTTCACGACCCGCGCGTGGAAGGGCGGGCAGGGCCGCGAGCGCTGGCTCGCCGCAGGCAAGCCCTCCGGGCCCGGCCGCCTAAACGACCTGCGCCACATCGTCTACAAGTCCGCCGACGCGCCGTGGCGGCGCGCGCGCCGCTCGCTCGGCCTGATGTTGCGCGAGGGGCTGCTCAAGGAGAACATCGACGGCGAGGCGCTGCTCTGGGCGCACGAGCGGCTGCTGCCGCGCACGGAGAAGCGCAAGATCCTGATGGTCATCAGCGACGGCGCGCCGGTCGACGACTCCACGCTGTCGGTCAACCCCGGCAACTACCTGGAGAAGCACCTGCGCGAGGTCATCGAGCATATCGAGATGCGATCGCCGGTGGAGCTGACCGCGATCGGCATCGGCCACGACGTGACGCGCTACTACCGCCGCGCCGTCACCATCGTCGACGCCGAGCAGCTCGGCGGAACGATGCTCGAGAAGCTCGCCGAGCTCTTCGACGAGGACGAGCAGCCCGCCGCGCGCGGCCGCCGGCGGGCCTGACGAGGCGCCTTTGCGGATCTGCGCGGGGCTTGGAAGGCGTGGCCGCAGCCTATATCGCCATGCGCCGAGCGCTCGGCGCGTCTCCGGGACCGCGCGTCGGGGCAGGACCAACCACCGGCGGCGGGACGCCGCCTCCAGCAGGAGGACCACGACGATGCCAGACGACCACGCGAAATCGCTCTTCCCGCCCGCCGAATCGCTCGGCCGTCGCGGCTTCCTCGGCGCCTCGGCGGCCGCGGGCTACACGCTCGCCGCCGGGCCGGTGCAGGCGCAGACCATCGTGCGCACGGACACGGCAGGCCTCTCCGCCGGCGACGTCGTCATCCAGACCCCGACCGGCCCGATGGGCGGCTACCGCGCGAAGCCCGCGACCGGCTCCGGCCATCCCGTCGTCGTCGTGATGATGGAGGTCTTCGGCCTCCACGAGTGGATCAAGGACGTCTGCCGCCGCTTCGCCAAGGCCGGCTACCTCGCGGTCGCGCCCGACTACTATTTCCGCCAGGGCAAGCTCGAGGGCGCCACGGACTTCCAGACGCAGATCGCGCCGATCGTCATGCGCAAGCCCGACGACGAACTGATCTCCGACCTCGACGCGACGATCGCCTTCGCCGGGACCGATGGCGGCGACCTCGCGCGCGTCGGCGTCACCGGCTTCTGCCGCGGCGGGCGCAACACGATCGTCTACGCGGCGGAGTCGACGAAGGCGCGCGCGGCCGTCGCCTGGTACGGGGGCAACCTCCTGACCACCAACGAGTTCATGAACCGCAGGCCCATCGACCTCGCGGCGCGCATCCGCATGCCGCTCCTGGGCCTCTACGCGGGCGACGATCCCGGCATCCCCCCCGACCAGGTCGAGATGCTCAAGGCCGCGCTCGCGAAGTCGGGCCAGAAATGGGACCTCGTCGTCTATCCGGGCGCCAAGCACGGCTTCCTGGCCGACTACCGCCCGGCCTACAGCGCCGAGGCCTCGGCGGCGGCCTGGCCGCGCTGCCTCGCCTGGTTCAAGGAGCACGGCGTCGCCTGACGCCGGCGCGCGGGGCGTGGCACGGCGCCCGGTCGGCAGGCGCCGCGCCTGCGCCGGCCTGCTCGCCTGGGCGGCGTCCCCTCCCGCGAGCGGCGAGCGGATCGAGGTCGCCGTCCAGCCCTTGCCGCCGCCGCAACCCGGGGGCGAGCGGGCGGGGGCGCTCGCCTGGCGCGGGGGAGCGGTCCTCTCCTCCACCGACCGCCGCTTCGGCGGCTGGTCCGACCTGGCGATTGCCCCTGGCAGCGGGCGCGTCGCGATGATCTCGGACGGCGGATGGACGCTCGATGCCGGGCTGGATCTCGACGCGCACGGCGTCCCACGCGCCATGGCCGGCACCCTTCTCGGTCGCCTTCGTGGCGAGGATGGCGAGGCGCTGGCCGGGGCGCAGGCGGATGCCGAGGGACTCGCCGCCATGCCCGATGGCGGCTTCCTCGTGTCGTTCGAGCGCGACCACAGGATCCTGCGCTATCCTTCTGGCGGCGGGCTTCTTTCCGGCAGGCCTCGCAGGATGGATGAGCCTCCCGGCCTCGCCGGGGCGCCGCGCAATGGCGGCATCGAGGCGCTGGCGGCTTGGCCCGACGGGACCGTGATCGCCTTCGCGGAGGAACTGCGCGACATGCGCGGCGACCATCGCGGCTGGATCCATGACGGCGGGGCGTGGCGCGGGGTCACGCTCGCCGACGAGGGCTTCGCCCCGACGGGCGCGTGCATCGCGCCCGATGGCAGGCTGCTCGTCCTGCAGCGACGCCTCTCGATGCTGAGCTTCTCCGCGCGCATCGTCGTGGTCGAGCGGCAGGCCTGCCTGGCGGGCGGCCGGCTGGAGGGGCGGGAACTCGGCCGCTGGGACGATCCCGCCCTCGTGGACAACCTGGAGGGCATCTCCGCCCTGCGCGCGCCCGACGGGACGACGCTCGTCTACCTGCTCTCGGACGACAACTACAGGCGGCTCCTGCAGCGGACCCTGCTGCTCTGCTTCGCCCTTCCGGGCTGAGGCGGCGCGGGCGGGCCGTGCCCGAAAGCGAAGGGGCCGCCGCGGCTTCCCGCGACGGCCCCTCCGGCCTTGCTCCTCCAGGGAGGAGGGATCAGGCGGCGGCCTTGCGCAGCTTCGCGCGGTCGATGCGCGTGCGCAGCTTCAGCAGCTCGGGCGCCAGCTTCGACTTCGCCTGGGCGCAGATCCACGCGTCGAGGCCGCCGGCGGCCTCGATCGTGCGCAGGCCGCGCGTCGAGAGGCGGATCTGGACGCTGTCGCCCAGCGCGTCGGAAAGCAGCGAGGCGACCTGCAGGTTGGGCAGGAAGCGGCGCTTGGTCTTGTTGTTCGCGTGGCTGACGTTCCTGCCGACCAGGATCGTCTTGCCGGTGACGGCGCAGCGACGGGACATCGCGGTATTCCTTCGATCTGAACGCGCGCGCGACCGGCCGACGAGCCTCCGCGCACGGAGAGCGGCGCTTTTAAGGGAGGCCGCGGGGACGGTCAAGCCTCGGGCGGGCGGCGCCCGAGGAAGGCGCCGAGCACCTGGCGCGCGGCCGCGACGGGCGACAGCCGGCCACCTGCGACGCCCTCCTCGAGCCCCGGCAGGATGGGCGATGTACGGCGGTCGGCGGCGAGCTCCGCGCGCAGCCCGCCCTCGATCTCGCGCCACATCCAGGCCACCGCCTGGCGCGCCCGGCGCGCACGCAACTGCTCCTCGCCCAGCACCTCGCGCATGCGCCCGATCTCCGCCCAGATCGCGTCCAGCCCCTGCTCGCGCAGCGCCGAGACCTGCAGCACCGGCGGCGTCCAGCCCGCGCGCGCCGGGCGCAGCATGTGAATCGCGGCGCGGTACTCGGCGGCGGCGCGGCCGGCCGCCGCGGCGAGGTCGCCATCGGCCTTGTTCACGACGACGATGTCGGCGAGCTCGACGATCCCCTTCTTGATGCCCTGGAGCTCGTCGCCTCCGCCGGGCGGCAGGAGCAGGACGAGGAGGTCGACCATGTCGGCGACCGCGGTCTCGGACTGGCCGACGCCGACGGTCTCCACCACCACGACGTCGAAGCCCGCCGCCTCGCAGAGCAGCCCGGCCTCGCGCGTGCGGCGCGCGACGCCGCCCAGCGTGCCGCCGGCGGGAGAGGGGCGGATGAAGGCGCGCTCGTCGCGCGCCAGGCGCTCCATGCGCGTCTTGTCGCCGAGGATCGAGCCGCCGGTGAGCGGCGACGAGGGATCGATCGCGAGCACCGCGGGCCTGCGCCCGAGCCCGAGCAGGAACAGGCCGAAGGCCTCGATGAAGGTCGACTTGCCGACGCCCGGCGCGCCGGAGATGCCGACGCGCACCGCGCCGCCCGTGCGCGGCATCAGCGCGTCGAGCAGGCGGTCGGCCTCGTCGCGATGGTCGGCGCGGCTCGATTCGACGAGGGTGATGGCGCGCGCGAGCGCCCGCCGGCTTCCCCCCGCCACCGCCGCGGCGAGCGCGGCGACGTCGTGGGCCGGCGCCTGCGTCGCGCCGCCCATGCTCAGGACAGGCCCTTGCGTCCCATCTCGAGGAACTTCTCGCGCCGCCGCGTGCGCAGGATGTCGCCGTCGAGTTGCGACAGGTCGCGCAGGTGCGAGGCGATGGCGCGGCCGACCTTGGCGATCGTCTCGGACCTCTCGCGATGCGCCGCGCCGAGCGGCTCGTCGATGATCTCGTCGATCACGCCGAGCTTGAACAGGTCCCGCGCCGTCAGCTTCAGCGCTTCGGCGGCGTCGGGCGCGTTCTCGCGCGTGCGCCATAGGATCGAGGCGCAACCTTCGGGGCTGATCACGGAGTAGATCGCGTATTCAAGCATCAGCACGCGGTTGGCGGCGCCGATGGCGACCGCGCCGCCCGACCCGCCCTCGCCGATCACGACGGCGACGAAGGGCACGCGGATCGCGAGGCAGGTCTCGATCGCGCGGGCGATCGCCTCGGCCTGGCCGCGCGCCTCGGCGTCGATGCCGGGATAGGCGCCCGAGGTGTCGATCAGCGCGACGACCGGAAGGCGGAACCGGTCGGCGAGGTTCATCAGGCGCTGCGCCTTGCGGTAGCCCTCCGGCCGCGCCATGCCGAAATTGTGGCGCACGCGGCTCTCCGTGTCGTGGCCGCGCTCCTGGCCCAGCACGACGCAGCTGCGGCCGTCGATGCGCCCGATGCCGCCGAGGATCGCGAGGTCCTCGCCGAAGAGCCGGTCGCCGGCGAGCGGCGTCCAGTCCTCGACCAGCGCGGAGATGTAGTCGACGGCGTGCGGGCGCTCGGGATGGCGGGCGACCTGCACCTTCTGCCACGGCGTCAGCTTCGCGTAGGTCTGGCGGATCTGGCGCTCGACCTTCTGCTGCAGCCGCGAGACCTCGTCCGCGATGTTCAGGCTCGAGGAGCCGGAGAGATGCCGCAGCTCCTCGATCTTGCCCTCGAGCTCGGCGATCGGCTTCTCGAATTCCAGGTACTGGGCCATGCCTCGTCCGCCATCGAGCCGGGGCGTCAGGCCGCCGGCTTCGGTTCGTGAGCGATCACCCAGTCATAGGCCGGCAGCGTCAGGAATTCCACGAAGGAAGACGCCTCGCTCCAGTCGCGGAACATGCGCGCCGCCTCCCTGAAGCGCGACTTGCGGAAGGCCGGGCCCATGCGCTTCTCGATCCTCGCCAGCTCCTCGCCGAGCAGGCGGCGGAACAGCGCACGGTCGATCCTGCGCCCGTCCTCGAGCTTCGCGCCGTGGTGCAGCTGCTGCCAGATCTGCGCGCGGCTGATCTCGGCGGTCGCCGCGTCCTCCATGAGGTGGTTCAGCGGCACGCAGCCGATGCCGCGCAGCCATGCCTCCACGTAGCCGACGCCGATGGCGATGTTCTGCCGCAGGCCCGCCTCGGTGCGCGAGCCCTCGGGGACCCTGAGCAGGTCCGCCGCGGTCACCGCCACGTCCTGGCGGCGGAGATGGATCTGGTTCGAGGCCGGCATGATGCGGTCGAAGATCTCCCTCGCCACCGGCACCAGCGCGGGATGCGCGACCCAGGTGCCGTCATGGCCGTCGCTGGCCTCGCGCTCCTTGTCGGCGCGCACCTTGGCCATCGCCGCCTCGTTGGCGACCGGGTCGTCCTTGATCGGGATCTGCGCCGCCATGCCGCCCATCGCGTGGACGCCGCGGTTGTGGCAGGTGCGGATCACGAGCTGCGAGTAGGAGCGCATCATGTGCGTCGTCATCGTGACCTGCCCGCGATCCGGCATGACGTGGCCGGGCGAGCGCGCGAACTTCTTGATGAAGGAGAAGATGTAGTCCCAGCGGCCGCAGTTGAGGCCGGCGGAGTGCTCGCGCAGCTCCCAGAGGATCTCGTCCATCTCGAAGCTGGCCATGATCGTCTCGACCAGCACCGTCGCCTTCACGGTTCCGCGCTGCAGGCCGAGCTTGTCCTGGGCCCAGCAGAAGACGTCGTTCCAGAGCCGCGCCTCGAGGTGGCTCTCCATCTTCGGCAGGTAGAAGTAGGGGCCGGTGCGGCGCTCGAGCAGCTCGCGCGCGTTGTGGAACATGTAGAGGCCGAAGTCGAAGAGCGACGCGGACATCTCCGCGCCGTCGACCAGGACGTGCTTCTCCGGCAGGTGCCAGCCGCGCGGGCGCACGAAGAGCACCGCGACCTTCTCGTTCAGCTGGTAGTGCTTCTGCGAGACGGGGTCGGTGAAGGCGATGGCGCGGCGCACGGCGTCGCGCAGGTTCCTCTGCCCCTCGACCATGTTCGCCCAGGTCGGGGTCGAGGAATCCTCGCAATCCGCCATGAACACGCTGGCGCCCGAGTTGAGCGCGTTGATGACCATCTTGCGGTCGACGGGGCCGGTGATCTCGACGCGGCGGTCGAGGATGTCCTTCGGCAGCGGCGCCACCTGCCAGTCGCCCGCGCGCACCGCGGCGGTCTCCGGCAGGAAGTCCGGGGTCCAGCCCGCGTCGAGCCTGGCCTGGACCTCCTTGCGGCGCGCGAGCAGCTCGAGCCGGCGCGCATTGAAGCGGCGATGCAGCTGGGCGAGGAAGTCGAGCGCGCCGCCGCCGAGGATCTCGGCGTCGGACGGCGTGCGCGGCGAGACGAGCTTCACGCCGGCAGGCAGGCGGATCGGCTTGGGGGCGAGCGGCGCGGGCGCCTTCGCGGCGGGCTTCGGAGCCGCCTTCGCGGCTGGCGCGGGCCTGCGGGCCGGGGCGGGCTTGCGCGTCGCGGCCTTGGTGGCTGGCGCGGCCTTGCGCGCGGGGGCCTTCTTCGCGGCGACCCTGGCCGCAGGGACCTTCTTCGCCACGACCCTGGCGGCGGGGGCCTTGCCGGACGCCGCCTTTCTCGCCGGGGCCTTGGCGGCCTTGCGGGGCGCGGCCTTGCGGGCGGCGGGGGCCGCCTTGCCGGCCGGCTTCTTCGTGGTCTGCTTCCTGCGCTGGGCCATGGGTCGCCGACTCCCCTGCTTCTCGTCCTGCCCGGGCAAGCGCCCGGGCGCGGCTTCTTAGCCGCGCGGGCGACCCTTCGGCAAGCACCCGGGAACTATTTGCCCCGGGAAACCCGGGGCTTGGCGGCCAGCGGGTGGTGCGCCTCGACCACCCGGCGCAGCCTCTCGCCCGCCACGTGGGTGTAGACCTGGGTCGTCGAGATGTCGGCATGGCCGAGCATCTGCTGCACGGCCCGCAGGTCCGCCCCGCCCTCCAGGAGATGGGTGGCGAAGGCATGGCGCAGGACATGCGGCGAGAGCCGGCGCGGGTCGATGCCGGCCGGCGCGCCGAGTTCCTTCAGCATCTGGGCGATGCGCGCGGTGGTCACGTGGCCGGCGGCGCCGCGCGAGGGGAAGAGGAACCGGCTCGGACGGTCGGGATCCGGAAGGAAGGACGCGCGCAGTTCCATGTAGGCGGCGATCGCCGCCGCGGCTGCCTCTCCCAGCGGCGCCAGCCTTTCCTTGCCGCCCTTGCCGCGCACCCGCAGGAAGCGGCCCGAGCGGTCGATGGCGCCGAGGGGCAGCGCGGCGAGCTCCGACACGCGCAGGCCGGAGGCGTAGAGCACCTCCAGCATCGCCGCGAGGCGGCGCGCGGCAGGGCCGTCGCCGCGCGCGCGCGCCGCGGCGACCAGCGCCTCGACCTCGGCGCGCGACAGCAGCTTCGGCAGGGCGCGGCCACGCCGCGGCGCGTCGAGCCGCGCGGACGGGTCGTCGCCGCGCCGACCCTCCTCGAGCAGGAAGCGATAGAACTGGCGGATCGCGGAGCGCCTCCTCGCCGCGGTGGCCGGGCTCGCGCCGGCGCGCGACAGGGCGCGCATGTAGTCGCCGAGGTCGTGCTCGCTGGCCTCCGCCAGGCCTCGGCCACGCAGGTGCGCGGCGAGGTGGGCGAGGTCGTTGCCGTAGGAGGCGATGGTCGCGCGGGCCGCGCCGCGGCTCGCGGCCATCATCTCGAGGAAGGCCTCGGCATGCGGGTCGGCGAGGGCGGGCAGGACCGGGCGACGACCCATCCGCCGCGGCCCGCCTCAGAGCCCGGCGGCGAGCGCCGCCTCGAGGGCGATGCCGCGCGCCTCGTCGGCGAGGCCTACCTCCTGCAGCGCGCGCAGCGTCGCGGCGAGCGCGGTGGGATTGTCGCGCAGCGCCGGCTCCGCGAGCGCGGCCGCCGCGAGCAACACCGTCTCGCCCGCGAGGCGCTGGCCGGCGGCGCGGCCGAGCCGCATGATCGTCGCTGGCGTGGTGATCGCCGCCGGGGCCGATCCCGCGATCTCGGCGGCGGGCGTGCCCAGCGCCTCCAGCGTCTCCGCGAGCAGCCGTGCGCGGGCCGCGGCGCGCGCCGGCTCGCGCCGCGCCTGCGCCTCGCGCCAGGCGCGCAGCGCGGCGCCGTCGACCAGGCCGCGATCCGGGACGCCCGCGATCGAGAGCAGCGGCGCGAGCATGGCCGCCGCTTCGGCGCCCTCGGGCATGCCGCGCAGCATCTCGAACCAGCGCATCGCCTCGACGCCGCGGCGGTCGACGAGGAGCGTGCGCGCCACGAGTCCGGCATGCTCGAGCGCGTCATGCGACGGCGGGATCGCGAGGACGAGGTCGGCGGCGGCGCGGCGCAGGGCGCGCGCGGCCCCGCGCTTCTCCGCCGATTGCATCGCCCGCGCGAAGGCGGCGGCGCGCGCCGGGCCGGGGGCGGCGTCGCGCACGAGGCGATGGAGGGCGGCGCGCCCGCGCGGGCCGGCCTCCCGCTCGGCGAAGCCGGCGAGGTCGGCCGCCTCGCGCGGCGCGAACTGGACGCCCTCGTAGAGCGCGGCGAGGCGCGCGCCCTCCATCGAGCCGGAGGATGTCGCCGCCTCGGCCGCGCGCAGCCGCGTCTCGACGGCGAAGGCCTCGTTCGCGGCGATGGCGGCGAGGATCGACGGCGGCGCGCCCGCCAGCGTCGCGGCGGGCGGCGCCGCCTTCGCGGCGGCGAAGAGCGGCAGGTGGTGCGCGCGCAGCTCGGCCTTGCCGCCCTCCAGCGCGCGCGCCGCGCCGTCCGCCAGCGACACGAAGCGCTCCAGCCAGTCGTCCTCGGGCATCTTCTGCTCGCGCAGCATCGCGCTGCCGAGCTGGGCGCGGAACACGTCCTGCTCGAGCACCTGGCAGGCGATGAGCGCATGCGCCCAGCCCGGCTGGGTCGACGTGGCGATCGACTCGCGCACCAGCTCGCAGGCCGGGCGCGGGTCGGCGGCGAGGAACAGCGTGTCGCGCAGCACCTCGCGCGCGGCCTCGTCGCGCTGGCCGCGGGCGAGCGGCGCGGCGAGCTCGCCGGCGGCCTGGGCCTCGCCGAGCCGCAGCAGCCCGCGCGCGCGCAGCACCGAGAAGTCCGGGAAGCCCTCCTCGGCGTCCTTCTCGGGCGGCTGGCCGGGAGACGAGAGGGTGCGGCGCAGGAGGTCGCGCAGCGTCGCCTGGCGCGGCGCGGCCAGCGCGTCCACCAGCGGGTCGACCGCGCGGCGCTGCGAGCCGGTCCAGAGCGTGGGCGGCAGGGCGCCGGACGACGCGTCGATCAGGCCGCTCGCGCCCTGGTCCACGGGCTTCGGCGCGCCCTCCAGCCTGATGCCGCGATCGACGGGGGGCACCGATGGCGCGGGCATCGCGTCGCCGCCCGGAATGAGGCGCATCGGCCGACCGGGCAGGGACTGCGCGCGCGCCTCGGCGGCAGCGGCGAGGGCGAGCGCCGCGCAGAGCAGGGCGGCGAGCGCGCTAGCGCGGCATGCGGTCACTCGGGATCGCCTTCTCGATGCGCGCGGTCGGCGGGGGTATCTCGACGAAGCCCAGCGCGGCGATGCCAAGGGCGATGCCGGCGACGAGGATCGCGAGGAGGAGCAGCACGATACGGCGCAGCATGCGGAGCCTGGGGGCCTTGTCGCGCGGGCGATGCGGGGCTGCATGGCCGGCATCGGTTCTGCTACAGAGGGAAGATGACGAATTCAAGGCCCCAGCCATGAGCGAGGGCGCGACGCCGCCCCTCGCCGATCTGCTGCCCGCCGGGCGCAGCATCGTGCTCGTCGGCCTGATGGGCGCGGGCAAGTCCTCGATCGGGCGGCGCCTGGCGCAGCGCCTCGGCCTCGACTTCGTCGACGCCGACCACGAGATCGAGCGCGCCGCGGGCTGCACGATCGAGGAGATCTTCGCGCGCTTCGGCGAGCCGGCCTTCCGCGACGGCGAGCGGCGCGTGATCGGCCGCCTGCTCGAGGACCGCGCGCCGATCGTGCTCGCGACCGGCGGCGGCGCGTTCATGGACCCGGAGACGCGCGCGCGCATCCGCGAGCACGGGGTCTCGGTGTGGCTGCGCGCGGACCTCGACGTGCTCCTGCGCCGAGTCAGCCGGCGCTCCAACCGGCCGCTGCTCAAGCAGGGCGACCCGCGCGAGGTGCTCGAGCGGCTGGTAGCGTTGCGCCATCCCGTCTACGCCGAGGCCGACCTCGCGGTGGAGAGCGACGACTCGCCGGCCGAGAGCACGGTCGAGCGCGTCATCGCCGCGCTGGCGGCCCATCGACGCGGGGCGGCTGCATGAGCGGCGCCGAGAGCCTGCGCGTCGAACTCGGCGCGCGCGCCTACGACATCCATGTCGGCCGGGGCCTGCTGGAGCGCGCCGGCGAGCTCTGCGCGCCGCTGCTCGCCGAGCGGCGCGTCTTCGTCGTCACCGACGCGACGGTGGCGCGGCTCCATGCCGCGCGGCTCGAGGCGGGATTCGCCGCCGCTGGCGTCGCCACGCACCGCATCGAGCTGCCCCCGGGCGAGTCGACCAAGACCTGGGACGAGCTCGGCCGGCTGCTCGACCGCCTGCTCGACCTGCGCCCGGAGCGGCGCTCGCTCGTGGTGGCGCTGGGCGGCGGCGTCGTCGGCGACATCGCCGGCCTCGCCGCGAGCCTGCTGCTGCGCGGCATCGACTTCGTCCAGGCGCCGACGACGCTCCTGGCGCAGGTCGACAGCGCGGTCGGCGGCAAGACCGCGGTCGACGCGCGCCAGGGCAAGAACCTGGTCGGCGCCTTCCACCAGCCGCGCCTCGTGCTCTGCGACCTCGACGCGCTGGCCACGCTGCCCGGCCGCGAGCTGCTCGCGGGCTACGCCGAGGTCGCGAAGTACGGGCTGCTCGGCGACGCCGGCTTCTTCGCCTGGTGCGAGGGCAACGCCGCGCGGCTGCTCGCCGGCGATCCCGCCGCGCAGGCGCACGCGGTCGCGGAGAGCTGCCGCGCCAAGGCGCGCATCGTCGGCGCCGACGAGCGCGAGGCCGGGCAGCGCGCGCTGCTCAACCTCGGGCATACGTTCGCGCACGCCTTCGAGACCGCCGCGGGCTATGGCGACGCGCTGCTGCACGGCGAGGCGGTCGGGCTCGGCATGTGCCTCGCCTTCGACCTCTCCGTCGAGCTTGGCCTCTGCCCGCCGGCCGACGCCGCGCGCGTGCGTCGCCACGCCGCCGCGGTCGGGCTCCCGACCCGCCCGCCCCAGGGCGGCTGGGACGCCGGGCGCCTGCTCGCGCTGATGGCGCAGGACAAGAAGGCGCGCGGCGGCCTCACCTTCATCCTAGCGCGGGGCATCGGCGACGCCTTCGTCGCGCACGACGTCCCGGCCGACGCGGTGCGCCGCATCCTCGCCGCCGTGCTCGCGGCCTGAGGGGCGGGCCATGGAGGCGCTGGACGCGCTCGCCATCCCGTGGCCGCTGGCCGCCGCGACGGTGGCGCTGCTGCTCTGCCTGTCGGCGTTCTTCTCGATCTCCGAGACCGCGCTCACGGCCTCGTCGCGCGCGCGGCTGACGTCGCTGGCGCAGCACGGCAACGCGCGCGCGCGCCGGGTCCTGGCGCTGCGCGAGCGCGAGGACGAGGCGCTGGCGGCGATCCTGCTCGGCAACAACGTGGTCAACATGGTCGCCTCGTCGGTCGCCACGGGCTGGCTCGTCGCCGTGTTCGGCGAGGCCGGCGTCGCCTACGCGGCGCTCGCCATGTCGGTCCTCGTCGTCTTCTTCGGCGAGGTGCTGCCGAAGACCGCCGGCCTTGCCAGCCCCGACCGCACGATCCTCGTCATCGAGCCGGTCCTCGCGCCCGCGCTGCGCGCGCTCGGCCCGCCGTCGCGCGCGATCCAGTTCGCGGTGCGCGTCGTCCTGCCGCTCGTCTCCCGCCGCCCGCGGGCCGGCGCGCGCGAGCGGCGCGCGCAGGCGGAGGAGGAACTGCGCGGCGCGATCGAGCTGCACGCAGAGCCCGGCCGCTCGTCGCGGCGCGAGCGCGAGATGCTGCGCTCGATCCTCGACCTCGACGACGTCACGGTCGGCGAGATCATGATCCACCGCAACCAGGTGGTGGCGCTCGACATCGACCAGAAGCCGGCCGCGGTGCTGCAGGAGGCGCTGTCGAGCCCGCATACGCGCATCCCGCTCTATCGCGGCAGCCGCGAGAACATCGTCGGCGTGCTGCACGCCAAGGCGCTGCTGCGCGCGCTGCGCGAGGCGCACGGCCGCGTCGACGACCTAGACCTGCCGCGCATCGCCGCGCGGCCGTGGTTCATCCCCGACACGACGACGCTGCTCGACCAGCTGCATGCCTTCCGCCGGCGGCGCGACCACTTCGCGGTCGTGGTCGACGAGTACGGCGTGCTGCTCGGCATCGTGACGCTGGAGGACATCCTCGAGGAGATCGTCGGCGACATCGCGGAGAAGCACGAGTTCCAGGTGCCCGGCGTGCGCGCGCAGCCCGACGGATCCTGGCTTGTCGACGGCACGGTGACGATCCGCGACCTCAACCGCGAGTTCGACTGGCGCCTGCCCGACGAGCCGGCGGCGACGATCGCGGGCCTCGTCATGCACGAATCCCGCGTGATCCCCGACATCGGGCAGGTCTTCGTCTTCCACGGGATGCGCTTCGAGGTGATGCGGCGCAAGCGCCACCAGGTCGCGCAGCTGCGCATCGCGCGCCAGCAGCCCGCGCCCGCGGCGCGCGCGGCCGGCTGAGCGGCGCGCGGCGGAAGGCGCGTCGATGGCGCAGGCACCCTGCTTCGCCCAGTGGGAGAGCCCCGCGATGGGCCGCGACTTCGCCGCCGATCCCGCGCGCCTCGCCGAGGACCCGCTCTGGGCCGCGTCCGGGGCGCGCGACGCCGCCGAGTACGCGCGCTGGGCGCACCATGTCTGCGGCATGGCCTGCGTGCGCATGGTGCTCGCCGCGCGCGGCCTCGGCGCGCCGCCCATCCTCGAGCTCGCGCGCGCCGCCACCGCGCGTGGCGCCTATGTCGAGGAGGCGGGCGGCGCGATACGCGGCATGGTCTACGCGCCCTGCGTCGCGTGGCTGCGCGAGGACTGGGGCATCGAGGCCGAGGTCGTGGTCGGCATCGACGCGCACGGCATCGCGCGCGCCATGGAGCGCGCGGAGTTCCTCATCGCCTCGGTGCATCCCTCGATCCGCGCGCCCGACGCGCCGCCGCCGCGCCGCGGCGGGCACCTCGTGCTGGTGCTCGAGGCCGGGCCCGACGCGATCGTCTTCCACAACCCCTCGGGCTTCGACGCGGCGACGCGCTGCGGGGCACGGCTGGCGCCGGCGGAGTTCGACCGCTTCTTCGCCGGGCGCGCGATCGCGATCGCGCGCTGATCAGCGGCGGACGAGCGCGCGCGCGGCCAGCGCCACCGCGATCGCGCCGGCCGCGCCGGCGAGCGCGTCGCGCAGCGCGGGCGAACGACCCGGCGCGAGATGCTGGGCGAGCTCGAGCAGCGCCGCGTAGCCGCACAGCGCGAGGGCGGGGCGCGCGAGGCCGAGCCGCGCGCGATGGCCGATCGCGAACATCGCCATCGTGCCGGCATAGGCGACGGCGTGCTCGGCCCAGCCCGCGGCGCCGGTGCGGACCATGTCCCCGCGCGGCAGCAGCGACAGCACGGCCAGCGCGGCGACGCAGCCCCAGGCCGCGTGGCGCGCGAGGCGCTCAGCGAGCGGCGGCATCCTCTGCGGGCGCCAGCGTCCTGAGCTGCAGGGCGTGGACGCGCTCGCGCAGTTCCTCGGCGAGCGCGGCATGGACCATGCGCTGGCGCGCCACGCGCCCGGCGCCGGCGAAGGCGGCGGAGACGATCGTCACCGAGAAATGGCTCTCGCCGCCGGGATGCGCGCCGGCATGGCCCGCGTGGCGATGGGAGTCGTCGACGATCTCGAGCCGCGTCGGCGCGAGCGCCGCCTCCAGCTTCGCGCGCATGCGCTCCGCGACCTCGCCCATGGCCCTTCCCTCCGTCCCCGTCAGCGCGCCGGGCGCGCGGACGTGCCCGGCGCGCGCAGCGTCCATTCCACGATGCGGCGCATGACGCCGCCCGCCGCCTCGTCGAAGGCGAGCATGATCGCGCCCATCGAGTCCGACGACGCGCGCTCGGTGCGCTCGGCCGAGGTGGAGGCGATGATCGACCGGTCGCCGACGCGCACCAGCTTCGCGGTCATCCGCACGCGGACCAGCGGGGGCCGCGCCGCGTCGGGGAAGTACTCGGCTGCGAACTCGCGCAGGTCCGTCTGCAGCAGGTAGTCGGGGCGCAGGCGGACCGACTCGCGGGACACCGCGACGATGCGCCCGGTGTTCTCGAAGGATTCGACGAGCAGCGTCTGCAGCATCGCCGGCGCCGCGTCGCTCCAGTTCGCGCGCGCGAAGTAGTCGAGGCTGACCGGCGTGCGCTGCAGCGCCACGCGCGAGGTGTTCAGCCCCGCCGCGGCGACGGGCAGCTCGACGACCAGCTGCCAGGCGACGGCGGGGAGGTCCGCGGCGAAGCTGCTCTTGGGGGTCAGCGTGAAGAGCTGCGCCGGCTCGCCCTGGCCGGGCAGCATGCCCGCGCAGCCCGCGAGCGCCGGCCCCGCGGCGGCGAGGAGGAGGAGTCGCCTGCGGCCGTTCGTCATCGCACCGTCTCGCGGCGAGAGGGATCGAAGCCGCGCGTCTGGTCGCCGAACAGGAAGCGCGCGGGGTCCCGTTCCATCTGCAGCGACAGGCGCTGCAGCGCGGCGACCAGTTGGCGCGCCTCGACGACGAACTGGGAGAATTCCTGCAGGCCCTGGTCGGCGAAGCCGCGCACCGGGCCGCGCGCGTCGCGCAGCAGCGCCTCGGCCTGCGCCGCGAGCCGGGCGAAGTTCTGCGCGCCCTGCCGCAGGTCGCCGAGCGCTGGCTGCGCGCCGGTGACCAGGCGGTCCGCGTCGCGCAGCAGCACGCGCGTGTCGCCGATGGCGGCGGTCGCCTCGCGCTCGACGCGCGCCATGGCGGCGCGCGCGTCGTCCGCCAGCTGGCGCGCCGCCTCCGCCGCGCCGCGGGCGGCCTCGGCGGCGGCGCGGGCGTCCTGCACCAGCGGGTCGACATGCGACCTGCGCTCGGCCAGCGTCGTGGCGAGGTCGTCGACGCTGCGCAGGATGCTGGCGATGCGCGCGACGTTGTCCTCGCTCAGCAGCGCCGCGGCCCGCTCGGCGACGATGCTCGTGCTCGCGATGACGTTGGGCGCCTCCTCGAAGAGCTTCTCGAGCGGCGAGGCCACGGACGGGATCGTGGCGCGCCGCTTGCCCTCGCGCGGCAGCAGCGGGGGCGCGGCGTTCGATCCGCCCGTGAGGCTGACATAGGCGACGCCGGTGATGCCCTGCGAGGCGAGGGTCGCCGTGGTGTCGGTCTTGACCGGCGTTCCGGCCTTGAGGGCGATCGTGACCTCGATCAGCTCGACGTTGCGCTGGTCGATCGCGATGCCGGTGACGGTGCCGACCGGCACGCCGCGCAGCCGCACGGTCGAGCCATCCGACAGCCCGGCCACCGAGCCGCGGAAGTAGATGTAGTAGAAGGTCCGCTCCTCCTTGAGCTCGTAGCGCGCCAGCCAGACGGCGAAGGCGGCGCCGGCCAGGATGACGGCGAGCACGAAGGCGCCGACGAGCGTGTAGCTGGCGCGATTCTCCATCTCTCCGTCCGATCGGCTCAGGGTTCGCGGCGCGCGGCGCGGCCGCGCGGCCCGTGGAAGTACTCGCGGATCCAGGGATGTGGGTTCGTGAGGTGCTCTGAAAGCGTGCCGACGATAACACGCCGGTCGACTAGCACGGCAATGCGATCGGTTATCGTCACCAGCGTGTCGAGGTCGTGGGTCACGATCACCACCGTCAGGCCCAACGCCTGCTGCAGGTCGCGGATCAGCTGGTCGAAGGCCGCCGACGAGATCGGGTCGAGGCCCGCCGTCGGCTCGTCGAGGAAGAGGATCTCGGGGTCGAGGGCGAGCGCGCGCGCTAGCGCCGCGCGCTTGCGCATGCCGCCCGAGAGCTCCGACGGGTACTTGGCGCCGGCCTCCGGCGGCAGGCCGGCCATGTCGATCTTCACGCGGATCAGTCCGCCCACCAGCTTCGGGTCGAGCCGCGTGTGCTCGAGGAAGGGCACGCGCACGTTCTGCGCGACCGTGAGCGCGGAGAACAGCGCGCCGTTCTGGAACAGCACGCCCCAGCGCGCCTGCAGCGCGCGCAGCTCCTTCTCGCGCCGCGGCCAGGGCCGGCCGAAGACCTCGATGCCGCCGCCCTCCGGCTTCTTAAGGCCGATCATCGTGCGCAGCAGCACGGACTTGCCGGTGCCCGAGCCCCCGACGATTCCGATCACCTCGCCGCGCCGGATGTCGAAGTCGAGCCCGTCGTGGATCGCCTGCGCGCCGAAGCGCGTGACGAGCCCGCGCACCCTGACGACCGGATCGGCGACGGGCGCGCTCACAGGCCGAGCTGCGCGAAGAGGATGGAGAAGAACGCGTCGGCGACGATCACGAGGAAGATCGCCTCGACCACGGACTTCGTGGTCTGCCGCCCGACGCTCTCGGCGCTGCCCGTGACCTGCAGCCCCTCGTAGCATCCGGCCAGCGCGATCAGCAGCGCGAAGACCGGCGCCTTCGACAGCCCGACCCAGAAGGTCGACAGCGTCACGGCCTCGCCGAGCTGGTTGAGGAACTGGGGCAGCGTGACGCCGAGCGAGGCGACGACCATCACCGCGCCGCCCGCCAGCGCCATCAGGCTGGCGTAGACCGTGAGCAGCGGCAGCGCGACCACCATCGCCAGCAGGCGCGGCAGGACCAGGACCTCGACCGGGTCGAGGCCCATCGTGCGCATCGCGTCGACCTCCTCGTTCACCTTCATCGTGCCGATCTCGGCTGCGAAGGCGCTGCCGGAGCGGCCGGCGACGAGGATCGCGGTGAGCAGGCCGCCGAGCTCGCGCAGGATCGACACGCCCAGCAGGTTGACCGTGAAGATCTCCGCCCCGTAGGCGCGCAGCTGGTCCGCGCCCTGGTAGGCGAGCACCACGCCGATGAGGAAGGAGAGCAGGCCGAGGATCGGCAGGGCGTGCAGCCCGATGCGCTCGACATGCGCGACCACCGCGCGCAGCCGCAGCCGGCCGGGGCGCAGCAGGACCAGCGCGAGCTTCACGCTCACGAGGCCGAAGAACTGCAGGAGGTTCGCCGCCGCGCGCGCGAAGGCGAAGGTCGCGCGTCCCGTGCGGTTCGCCAGCCGCACGATCGCCGGCGATGCCGGGCGCGCGAGGGGCTGGCGCTCCCTGAGCTCCACGCGCGCGACCAGCGCGTGGTGCGCGGGGTTGCCGCCGGCGAAGCTCGCCGCGCCGCCGCCTCCCGCGGCGTGGCGAAGCCATTGCGAGAGCAGGAAGGCGCCCGACGTGTCCATGGCGCCGACGGCGGAGGTGTCGACCTCCACCGGGCCGGGCGCGAGGCCGTCGCGCGCGGGCAGGGACGCGGCGGCGCGGCTGGCGTTGCGCAGCGTCCAGTCGCCGCCGAGGAGGAGCCTCGACCCGCCCTGCGCGACTTCCAGCCTTGCCCAGACCTCGTCCGCCATCCGCCCCTTCGCCCCTGCCGACCCGCGCGCCGCCCGCGCGGGCACCGTGCCCGTGCCGCCCCGTTATAGGGGTTTCGCGGGCGCCGCGCAGGGACTTGCTTTTTGCGATGCAGCATGTAGATTGTGCATTGCGGCATCGCTGATGCCGCACGGGAAGCGGCGCTTCGCCACTTCCCGGGCGTTTCCTCCCTAGACTTGGGCCGCGTCGCGAGATGCGGCCCTCTTTTTTCGTCAATGGGTTGGACTGCCGGCGCGGGACCTTCGGGCACACGGAGGTCAC